>Ga0182745_1000018_pt1 | contig 256432 bp, 222 predicted proteins | sample eDN3rd30CKraftBY_FD_128523 | JGI IMG/M metagenome (GOLD analysis project Ga0182745, IMG submission 128523) | Enriched backyard soil microbial communities from Emeryville, California, USA - eDNA 3rd pass 30_C Kraft BY (version 2) (version 2) | ecosystem: Environmental > Terrestrial > Soil >... | reverse complement strand
GGAGTGGGAAGGATCGTTGTAGCGCGCGCCGAACGCCAGCATGGTGCCGGGCAACAGGTCTTCGGTGGTGCGCAGTTGCAGATAGTAGGCGTTCACCTTTTCCTCGATGTCGCCGATGCGCCACACCTCGTCGTAGCCCGAGAACTTCTGCAGGTCGTAGCCGGCCACGTATTCAAGGCCGTGATTGCTGGTGAACTTGAGCATGGCGTTGGCGCCGTCGTCCTGGTAGCCCCAGTAGTCGCCGGCGTTGATCACGTTGAGCTGGCCGGTGACGTTGCCGTCGGCGTCGAGCACGTTGCGGATGCGGGTGTAGATCGTGTCCCACTCGTGGCGGTAGGCCTTGACGAAGAACCCCAGTTGCTCGTTCACCTGAAGATCGTATTTCAGGGTCAGGATGTCTTCCTCGCGGGCGTTGACGGTCTTGTAGTTGAGGAAGGGGCTGGCGAAGTCCAGATCCACATCGCTGTGCTGGTAATGCACCGACAACAGCGAGTTGTCGGTTGGGGCAAAGCCCAGCTTCACGCCGCCAAGGGCCACGTCGTAGCTGCGGTCGCGGTCGGTGGCGCTTGGCTGCATGTCGCTGTTGCGATAGGGCTGGTAGCCGTCGGCTTCGTCCTTGGAGGCGTAGACCGCAAACTGGAAGCGGTCGGTGCTACCGCGGTAGTAGCCGTTCAGGCCCTGGCCGTTGTTGGTGTTGACGTTGGCGCTCACCGCGCCGTCGCTTTGCTGCTGCAGGCTCTTGGTGACGATGTTGATCACCCCGCCCACGGATTGGGTGCCGTAGTAGATGCCCTGGCCGCCCTTGAGCACCTCGATGCGTTCGATCATGTGCGCGGGCACGGTGTCGAGCGGGCTGGTGCCGTTGTAGAGGCGGTTGGTGATGCGCACGCCGTCGATCAGCCACAGGATGTCCTGGTTGCGCGAACCCTGCAGCGAGGCGTCGAAATAATCGAACGGGCCGTTCTTGGGACGGATGTGCAGGCCGGGCACCAGCATCTGCAGGGTCTGGGTCACGTCGATGAAGCCGCGTTTGGTGATGTCCTCGGCGGTGATCACCTCCACCTGGTTGCCGTAGCGGCTCAAATCCAGCGGAATGGTTTCCTCCAGACGGGTCGAGGTGATGGTGATTTCCTCGATGTCGGAAGCGGCCTGGACCGGCGTGAAGGCACCGGCGAGCGGCAGACCCGCCACGATGGCGAGAGCAAGACGTTGGTTGCGCATGGGTTTCTCCTGGAATGGCGGGGCAGTGGCTGTTGCCGGGGACCGCCCCACGCAAGCCGGCCATGGTAGACGTGCTTCTCCCATGCGCGGCAAAGCTAACGGTTAGGGAACGGTTAGTGTTCGTTAACGCTTCGTTACTCCGATGCGCCCGTTAATCATTCGTTACCGCTGTGGTCATGAATTGATAGGGTATCGCGGGGGAAAGGTTCCGGGAGGTAGACGGTCTAGTCGAAAGTTGCGCGTAAATGCACCGAATTCCACGAATACCAAGGAGATGCTCCATGCCCTGCCCCCGCTTTGCCCTGCTTGTTTCCCTGGCCCTGCTGCCGGGACTGTCCACCGCGCAGACCGAATGGGTCGACGTGCCGCTGAGCGCGGAAACCTGGTGGGAGCAGGGCAACGCCGAATTCCGGCAGGGGGAATACGCCATCGACGTGCCCGCCGGCTCCGCGCTGGAATACAAGCTTGGCCTGCAGGAGGGCGCCATGATCACCTACAGCTGGACGGTGGCGATGGACGATCCGTCGTTGCTCGGCGTGGAATTCCACGGCCACACCGAGCCCGTGCCGGATGAGCCGGGCACCGTGATGTTCTACAAGGTGCATCAGGAAGGGCGCGAAAGCGGCGCCTTGCGCGCGCCGTTCAGCGGCATCCACGGCTGGTATCTCGACAACCAGAGCGAGCAGGACGTGGTGGTCAGGCTGAAGGTGGCGGGCTTCTACCAGGAACTGGCCGCGCCCTGATACCCGCCTGTGCTACAGCAGGCTTTGCAGCAGCGTGTCGAGGTGGTCGTAGCCGCGTGTGCTGGCGCATAGCCGCAAGGGGTCGGGATCGAGCAGCCCCCGCTGCCGCAATTGCGCCAGGGCCGGCCCGAGCACGGTTTGTGCTTCCAGTCCGGTGCGTTCGTGAAACAGCCGCGCCGGCACGCCTTGGCGCAGACGCAGCGCGTTCATCAGGAATTCCAGCGGCAGTTCCTCCGTGGTCACTTCCCTTCTCTCCGCCACGCGCGTGGCACCACTGGCCAGGTAATGCTTCGGCATGCGCGTGCGCCGGGTGCGCTGCACGCGGCCGTCGGCAGTGGTGAGCTTGCCGTGCGCGCCGGCGCCGATGCCGAGATAGTCGCCGAATTCCCAGTAATTGCGATTGTGGCGGCTGGCGCGGCCAGTTTTGGCATAGGCCGAGATTTCGTAGCGGTCGAAACCGGCGCCGGCCAGCAGCGCGATGCCAGCCTGCTGCATGTCGGCCAACGTTTCGTCGGCGGGCAAGCGTGGCGGACGGCGGTGGAATTCGGTGTTCGGTTCGATGGTGAGCTGGTACCAGGACACGTGCGTGGGTGCGCAGTCCAGCGCCTGTTGCAGGTCCAGCAAGGCGGCCTGCTGACTTTGCCCGGGCAGGCCGAACATCAGGTCCAGGTTGAAATTGTCGAAACCGGCGGCGCGGGCGATGGCGGCGGCGCGCAACGCTTCGTCACGATCATGCACGCGCCCCAGCTGTTGCAACTGCCCAGGATCGAAACTTTGGATGCCGATGGACAGGCGGTTGATGCCGGCTGCGCGATAGCCTTCGAAGCGCGCCTGCTCGAACGTGCCGGGATTGGCCTCCAGCGTGATCTCGATATCGTCGGCAAACGGCAGCAGCGCGCGCGCGCCGCGCAGAAACCTCTCGAAGCTGGCGGCGGTGAACAGCGAAGGCGTGCCGCCGCCGAAAAAGATGCTGCCAAGCGCGCGGCCCTGCGCCAGCGGCAAATCCTCGCGCAGGTCGTCCAGCAGCGCCTGCACGTATTCGGCTTCGGGCAATTCGTCGGGGCGCTGGTGCGAATTGAAATCGCAATAGGGACACTTGCGGATGCACCAGGGGATGTGCACGTACAGGGCAAGCGGCAGGGCGGCGCCTGTCAGGGCCGCCGGTGGTGCGGGATTCACAGGGGCAGATCGCGCCATTGCAGGGTCAGCTGCTGCAGCGCCTGGGCGCGATGGCTGATGCTGTTCTTGGTTTCCACCGGCAATTCGGCGGCGCTGCAGCGATGGGTGGGCACGTAGAACAAGGGGTCGTAGCCGAAGCCCGCCTGGCCCGCGGGCGCGTCGAGTATCAGCCCTTCCCAACTGCCGGTGCAGATCAGCGGCATGGGGTCCTGCGGATAGCGCAGCAGCGCAATGGCGCAGTGGAAGCGCGCCGTGCGCTGTGCACGAGGCGTCTCGCGCAGGCGTTCCAACAACAGGGCATTGTTGGCCTCGTCGCTGCTGTTGCCGGCGCCGCCCGGGCTTGCGAAACGCGCGGAATAGATGCCCGGCGCGCCGCCGAGTGCATCCACTTCCAGGCCGGAATCATCGGCAAGCGCCGGCAGGCCCGTCATCAGGCTGGCATGGCGCGCCTTGATGATGGCGTTCTCGACGAAGCTCAGGCCGGTTTCCTCGGCCTCGGGCAGGTTGAACTCGGACTGCGGCACGAAGTGCACGTCCTTGGAGGCCAGCATCAATTGCAGTTCGGCCAGTTTCTTGCGGTTGCCGCTGGCAAGTACCACGGTGCTCATGAAGGGGGATCCGTGGTGGCTCAATCCGCGTACAACTGCGTGGACCATTCGATGTGCTGGCTGCCCTCGCTGGCGGTGGGTTGCACGTCGAGTGTGAAGCGCAGCGTTTCCGCATTGGAAAAATCGAACGGCGCCAGGTAGTAGATGGCGTCGCCTTCGTGTATTTCCTGGAACGTGAGCGCGGTGCTCTGCTGCATCAGGTTGCGCTTGTCGCCGCTGATCCGCGCCGTCACCGGCTTGGAGGCGCCGCCTGTATCCTGCAGTACCGCGATGTTGAGGAAGCCGCGCCGCGCGCCGCGTTGCAGGCCGTATTGGCTGGCCACTTCGGGATTGAGAAAGGTGCTGTTCACGGCGATGTAATGCACCGTGTAGTCACCGAAGGTGGCGGTGTCCGCCAGGGCGGAGCGGGAACAGAGTAGGGCCAGCAACAACAGCGGGAGCATGCGGACGACAGCCATGGGTTTTCCTCCTCGTCAGCGCGTGATGTGGTAAATGGCGTTGATTCCGAACCAGTTTGGCACAAGGCGCATCAACATGCTGCTGTGCTGGTGGTCGTCGACCACCGTGCGGTGCAGCACCTTGATGCGTTTCTGCCGGCACAGGGTATCAAAGTCGTTGATGGTGCACAGATGCACGTTGGGGGTATCGAACCATTCGTAGGGCAGGTGTTCGGACTTGGGCATGTGGCCGCGCCACAGCAGATAGAGTCGATGCCGCCAGTAGGCGAAGTTCGGGAAGATAAGAATGCCATTGCGGCCCACGCGCAGCATTTCCTCGATGATCTCATCCGGTTTCTGCAACGCCTGCAGCGTTTGCGCCAGCACCACGGTGTCGAAACTCTGGCTCTCGAAGTTGCCGAGGCCAAGGTTCACGTCCTGCTCGATTACATTGACGCCCGCTTCCAGGCATTTTTGTATCTTGTCGGCGTCGATTTCCAGGCCGCAATCGGAAATCTGCCGGGTGCGCTTCAGATGCGCCAGAAAGGCGCCGTCGCCGCAGCCCAGATCCAGCACGCGCGAGTGTGGCGCGATCCAATCCTGAATCAGCGAAAGATCAGCGCGCATCGCGAGGCTCCTGCGCGGCGGTGTCGCATTCCTGCGCCACGCGTTCCATGTAGGCTTGTAGCGCGCGCATGTAGCGGGGAATCGGCAGCAGGAAGGCATCGTGGCCTTCGTCGGCCTCGATTTCCAGGTAGCTGACGTCCTTGCGCGCCTTGAGCAGGGCCTGGACGATCTCGTGCGAGCGTTCGGGCGCGAAACGCCAGTCGCTGCTGAAGGACATCACCATGAACTTGCACTCGCTGTTGGCGAAGGCGCGGCTCAGGTCGCCGTCGAAATCCACGGTGGGGTCGAAATAGTCCAGGGTTTTCGTGACCAGCAGATAGGTGTTGGCGTCGAAATTCTTGGAGAACACTTCGCCCTTGTACTGCAGGTAGCTCTGCACCTGGAAGTCCACGTCGAAGCCGAAACTGAGCCTGCCGCTGCGCAGGTCGCGGCCGAAATTGCCGCTGCGCGCGTCCTTGCCGAACTTGTCCCGCATCATCGCGTCCGACAGGTAGGTGATGTGTCCCACCATGCGCGCCAGCGTCACGCCGCGTCGCGGATAGGTGTCGAAATCGTAGTAGCGTCCGGCGTGAAAGTCGGGATCGCTCATGATGCTTTGCCGCGCCACTTCGTTGAAGGCGATGTTCTGCGCCGACAATTTCGGCGCCGCGGCGATGATCAAGGCGTGGCGCAGGCGCTGCGGGTGGCTGATGGCCCAGCGCATCACCTGCATGCCGCCAAGGCTGCCGCCGATCACCGCGGCCCAGCGCGCGATGCCGAGCCGGTCGGCCAGGCGCGCCTGGCTCTGCACCCAGTCACGCACCGCCACGATGGGAAAGTCGGGCCCGAAGGGCTTGCCGGTTTCCGGATCGATCGACGACGGCCCGGTGCTGCCGGCGCAGCCGCCGAGGTTGTTCAGGCACACCACGAAGAAGCGGTTGGTGTCGAACGGCTTGCCGGGGCCGATGCAGCAGTCCCACCAGCCGGGCTTTTCCTTGGGATTATCGGGATCGTGGTAGCCGGCCGCGTGATGGTCGCCGCTCAGGGCATGGCAGATCAGGATGGCGTTGGAGGCGTCGGCGTTGAGCGTGCCGTAGGTTTCCACCATCAGGTCGTAGCGCTCCAGCACGCGGCCGCTGCGCAGCACCAGCGGCGTGTCGAAGTGATACTTCTGCGGTTGCACCAGCCCCACCGAGTCGGCGGGGATGTGCTTGACGGCGTCGTTCATGTCAGTGGATGCCAAGTACCAGGTCGGGGCGCAGGCCGATGTGGCTTGCCAGCGGGCCGATCACCATGATTTCCAGCACGCTGATGCCAAGGAAGATGAAGAGCGGCGAAAAATCCAGGCCGCCCATGCTCGGCATGATGCGGCGCAGACGCTCGTACAGCGGTTCGAGCAGCTGATGCACCACCAGCAGCACCGGATGCGCGCTGAACGGCGCGATGAAGCTGACGATCACCGAAATCAGCACCGCGTAGAAATAGATGTTGAGGATGTAGGCCAGTATGCCCACCGCCGACCAGCTCACGATCAGGCCGATGCTCGGCAGGTTGTAGCCCGCTGCCATGATCAGGAGCGCGGTGGCGATCGAGTTGAGCAGCAGCGCCAGCACCAGGGTGGCGAAGTCGAAACCGCGCCAGCTGGGAATCAGGCGCCGCAGCGGCCGCAGCGGCGGCCCGGTGAGCTTGACGATGGCCTGGGTGACAGGGTTGTAGAAATCGGCGTGCGCCGCCTGCAGCAGAAAGCGCAGCAGCACCACCATGATGTACAGGCCGCCCAGGCTGCTGACAAGCAACCTGATGACTTCTCCGAGGGTTCCACTCATAAGGACATACTTTCCGTCATGGGTTGATGGGTAGTGATGATGCGCCGGCTATTTGCCGGTGGCGGTGGCAAGCTCCGCCGCGCGCGTGGCGGCGGCCTGCAGCGCGCGCGCTACCAGGCCGCGGTAATCTTCCTGCTCGAAACGGCGCAGCGCGGCTTCGGTGGTGCCGCCGGGGGAGGTGACGCGGCGGCGCAATTCGCCCGGTTCCACGCTGCCCTCGAGCGCCAGCCGCGCCGCGCCGTAGGCGGTTTGCAGGCACAGGCGCCGCGCCACTTCCGGGCTCAGGCCAAGCGCCACGCCGGCGGCTTCCATGGCTTCCATCATCAGGAAGAAATACGCCGGGCCGGAACCCGACAGCGCGGTTACCGCATCGAGCTGGGCTTCGTCGTCCAGCCAGCAGCACAGGCCCACCGCGGCCATGATGGCTTCGGCCTGCTGCCGCTGCGCGGCATTCACCCTGGCATTGGCAAACAGGCCGCTGGCGCCGGCCTGCACCAGCGCCGGGGTGTTGGGCATGCAGCGCACGATGGCCTGGGCGGGATGCGTCCAGCTTTCCAGACTGGCGCAACGGATGCCGGCGGCTACACTGATCAGCAATACCGGCTTGTCCTGCAGGATGGGCTGCAGCGCGCGCAGCACTTCGCCGAGTACCTGCGGTTTGACGGCAAGCACCACGATGTCGCAGGCCGTCACCAGCGCCGCATTGTCGGTGGTGGTGCAAACACCCTTGGCGGCGAGCGCTTCGAGGGGGTCGGGATGCGGTGCGCTGGCATGCAGGCGGGCCGGGGCCACCCCGGTGCGCAACAGGCCTTCGATCATGGCCGTGGCCATGTTGCCGGCGCCGATGAAACCGATGGCGAGATCAGGATTGAGCATCGCGGCATTGTACATGAATGCGTCTCAGGCGCGTGGCCCGAAAACGTCGGTGCCGATGCGCACCAGGGTGGCGCCCTCGGCGATGGCGGCCTCGAAATCCTGGCTCATGCCCATGGACAGCTCGCGGCAGTGCGCGTGTCCGGCGGCGAGCAGCTGATCACGCAGCTCACGCAGCTGGCGGAAGGGCAGGCGCTGGCGTTCGAAAGAGGGCTGAGGTGCGGGAATGCACATGAGCCCGCACAGGCGCAGGCGGGAGAGGCCGGCGATGTGCTCGGCCAGGGCGGGCAGTTCGGTGGGCGAGAGGCCGGATTTGCTCGCTTCACCGCTTACGTTCACCTGGATCAGCACCCGCAGCGGCTCGAGCGCCGGGTTGCGCTGTTCATGCAGGCGCTGGGCGATGCGCGCGCGGTCCACGGTGTGCACCCAGGCAAAGTGTTCGGCCAGCGCGCGGGTCTTGTTGGACTGGATCGGGCCGATGAAATGCCACTGCAGATCGGGCGTTGCCGCCAGCGCGGCGATCTTGTCCAGCGCTTCCTGCAGGTAGTTTTCGGCAAAGGCGCGCTGGCCCGCGCCAAGCGCCTCCCGCAGGCTGGCAAGCGGCTGGGTCTTGCTGACGGCAAGCAATTGCACGGACCCAGGGGCTCGCGCATACTGCTGCTCGCTTGCGCGGATACGCTGGCGCAGCGCGGCAAGGCGCTGGGCGATGGGCGGTGCGATGGAAGGTGCATCGAAGGGCGTCATGCCGAAATCGTCCGTGCCGTCGATCGGAAAAATTTTATGGAGAAAGTTTGCGGCGCCACCAACGAGGGTGTCCCCGCAGGGATGGCACGCTACAAAAAACTGCGGCAATTATAGGAGCTCGGGAGTGCCATGAACATTCAGGAACTGCTCAATTTCAGCGTGCAGCAGAAGGCCTCCGACCTGCACCTGGCCGCGGGCATGCCGCCCCTGATCCGCGTCGACGGCGACATGCGCCGCCTCGACGTCGCGCCGCTCGAACACAAGCAGGTGCACGGCCTGATCTACGAGATCATGAGCGAGCAGCAACGCAAGACCTATGAAGCCGAACTGGAATCGGATTTTTCCTTCGAGGTACCGGGCCTGGCGCGCTTTCGCGTCAATGCCTTCGTGCAGAGCCGCGGCGCGGCGGCGGTGTTCCGCACCATTCCTTCCCGCGTATCGACCCTGGACGAGCTTGGCATGGGCGAAGTGTTCCGGCGCCTGTGCGAACTGCCGCGCGGGCTGGTGTGCGTCACCGGCCCCACCGGCTCGGGCAAGAGCACCACGCTGGCGGCGATGCTCGACTACATCAACGCCAACTTCCACCACCACATCCTCACCATCGAGGATCCCATCGAGTTCGTGCACGACAGCAAGAAGTCGCTGGTCAACCAGCGCGAGGTGCACCGCGACACGCACGGTTTCAGCCAGGCGCTGCGTTCGGCGCTGCGCGAGGATCCCGACATCATCCTGGTGGGCGAACTGCGCGACCTGGAAACGATCCGCCTGGCGCTCACCGCGGCGGAAACCGGCCACCTGGTGCTGAGCACGCTGCACACGTCCTCGGCGGCCAAGACCATCGACCGCATCGTGGACGTGTTCCCCGCGGGCGAAAAAGCCATGGTGCGTTCCATGCTGTCGGAATCGCTGCAGGCGGTGATTTCGCAAACCCTGCTCAAGCGCGTGGGCGGCGGCCGCGTGGCGGCGCACGAGATCATGGTGGGCACGCCCGCCATCCGCAACCTGATCCGCGAGGACAAGACCGCGCAGATGTACTCGGCTATCCAGACCGGTTCGCAGGTGGGTATGCAGACGCTCGATCAGAGCCTCAAGCAACTGGTGGGCAAGGGGCTGGTGCAGAGCGACGAGGCGCGCGTCAAGGCCAGGGCGCCGGAAATGTTCGGCGGCGCGCCCTTACACGCCGAAATACCCTTCAAGTAGCAGCTGCGCCGCAAGCGCATCCACCACCGCGCGATCGTTCGGCCGCTTGCCGGCGCGCATGGCGTTCTGCCGGGCGATGTCGCGCGCCTCGCGCGTGCTGAGCCGTTCGTCCACTTCAAACAGCGGTTTGCCGTAGCGCGCTTCCAGCTTGGCGGCGAACTGCCGCGCGTGCGTGGTCATGGTGCTGTCGCTGCCGTCCATGTTGTAGGGCATGCCGATCACGAAGGCATCCGGCTTCCAGCGCTGCACCAGCGCATCCAGTTGGGTCCAGTCGGGTTCGAGCCCGCGCACCGGCAATACCGCGATGCCGCTTGCGGTGCGCGTGAGCGTCTGGCCCACGGCAATGCCGAGCTTCTTGGTGCCAAAATCGAGCGCGAACAGGGTCTGGGGGGGCATGCTCAGCTGTATCCCGCATGGGGCGTGAGCTGGCTCATGGAAAAGCCGAGCGTGGCCGCAGCCATCTCGGGCTTGCGGGCGAAATCGGTGGAAAACAGGATGTCGCTGTTGGCGCGGCAGGTGAACCAGGTGTTCTGGCTCAGTTCCTGTTCCAGCTGGCCGGGGCTCCAGCCGGCGCAGCCAAGCGCCACCATGAAACGCTGCGGCCCCTGGCCGCGGCCGATGTCGGCCAGTATTTCGCGCGAGGTGGTCAGCGTGAGCGTGTCGGTGATCGGCAGCGATGACGGCCAGCGCGGCGCGTCATCGTGCAGCACGAAGCCCTTTTCCGTTTCCACTGGGCCGCCCGACAGCACCAGCTGCGGATCGGCGCGTGGCCGCTGATCCTCCAGTTCGAGCTGTTCCAGCACTTCCCACAGTTGCATGCGTAGCGGCAGGTTGACCACCAGCCCAAGCGTGCCTTCCTCCGGTTCATGGCGCCAGATGTAGACGACCGTGTTGGCGAAGTAGGAATCCTGCAACTGCGGCATCGCAATCAGGAAATGATCGACCAGGGAGTCGGTGGCGTGATCGGGTTGCTCAGTCATGACGGTTTGGCAATGCGGATTGGCGGGTAGCCTACCATGATTGCCGTGCGCTCCACAGGCGATGCCTGGCCTTTCCGTACCGAACAGAGCGGTTTCAATGCGTGAACTTTTTGATTTATGTCTAATTTTTGCGCGGGGTATGGCGGATTTTCGCGAGGTGTTTGTCTACTAGGGCGAATGGCATCGGGTATGGTCTCCGCCCTGAATCAGGGGATCACATCCGAAAACCAAAGAGGCCATCCTTAGAGGGGAGAAATGGGAACGCAGTCTCGTGTTTCGGACAGCCTGGCAAAGCTGCTGGAAAGTTTTTTCAGCTGCAAGCCGCTGCTGTCGCGCGTGATCGGACGCATCGTGCGGCCGAACGAGATCGAGGACATCGTGCAGGAAACCTTCGTGCTTTCCTACGCCGCCGCGCGTCACCAGAACATCGCCAATCCGCGCGCCTTCATGCTGCGCACGGCGCGCAACATCGCGCTCAATCATGTCGGGGCGGCAGGGCAGCGCCTGCATTGTTCCCTCGAGGATCTGCATGACGACGAGCTCATCTCCCACGTTTCGAACGTCGAAGCCCAGGTGCAATCGGACGAGCGCTTTCTGATGTTCTGCCGTGCCGTGGCCGAGTTGCCCGTGGGTTGCCGCCGCGTGTTCATCCTCAAGAAGGTCTACGGACTCAGCCAGCAGGAAATTGCCGACTATCTGGGGCTGAGCCCAAGCACCGTGGAGAAGCACGTGTCGCGAGGGATGCTGATGACGGCCCGCTACATGCAGAGCAAGGGGTTCGGCATCGGCGCGGCGCAGGACCCCGATTCCTGCGATCACGATCAGGTGGAACACTCGTGAAGAAGACGAGCAATGTCATTCCCTTTCTCCAGCGTCAACAGCAGCACGAAGCGCGGCAGGAACAGGCGTGCGACTGGCTTGCGCGCCTCGATGCCGGCGCCTCCGAGGACGACCTGCACCAGCTCAGGCTGTGGCTGGACGCCGATCCCAAGCATGCCGTCGTGCTGCTCGACATGGCGATGCTGTGGGACCAGGTGGCGGTGCTGGAGGAACTTTCCGACCTCTTTCCACTTACCTGCTACGCCTCGCCGCAGCGCCATGCGGGCGGACGCCGCGGCATCCTGGCGCTTGGCGCCCTGTGTGGCGCGATGCTGATGGCGGGTGGTTTCCGGCTGTTCAGCGCGGGCGAACCCGTCGCCGTGTCGAATCCGCCGGCGCTGGTGCCGAGCGGATACGAGACCGCCATCGGCGAGCAGGCCACGGTCACGCTGCCGGACGGTTCCACCGTGATTCTCAACACCAATACCCGCATCGAAATCGCGTTCTCCGACACCGCCCGCAACGTGTACCTGACCCGTGGCGAAGGGCATTTCGAGGTGCGGAAGAATCCCGATCTGCCGTTTCGCGTCCATGCCGGCAGCCGGGTGATCGAGGCGGTGGGCACGGCGTTCGCGGTGCAGCATCTGGAAGAGCAGCGCGTTGAGGTCACGGTTACCGAGGGCAGCGTGAATCTCAAGCGCGAGCAGCCGGTAATCGATGAAGAAGCCGCCACCCCGGCGCCGGCACGGGGGGTAATGGCGCAGAGCGACGTGATTCCGCTGGTGGCGGGCGAATACGCCGCGGTCGACGATCGCGCCGACTCGATCGAGCGCAAGCAGTTGCAAAGCGAGGAGATCGACGTGCTGCTGTCCTGGCGCCACGGCATGCTGCTGTTCCAGGACGAGCCGCTGGACCAGGTGCTGTTGACGGTAAGCCGCTACGCGCCGATGCGCATCGACATCGACGACTCGGTACGCGATACCCGGGTACGCGGTTATTACCGTGCCGGCGACGTCGAAGGGATGCTGATCGCGCTGCACAACAACTTTCATATCGAGGTGGAACGGGTTGGTGAGAATCATGTGCGCTTGAGCGCCGGACGTTAGCGCGACGCAAGCCAAAGAGGGGAAGCCCCGTGCCGGATGGCGGGGATGAAATCAAAAAAATCGAAAAATCTTATGGCAAGGGGATGGTGGGTTCGTTAGCACTGTATGTCGGTGAGCCGGGGGCGCGTGGAAATTTCGGTAAGAAATTGGCGTTGATCAACACGGCCTGCAGAGTGGTCATGGCGGTTGCCGCCATGATGGCGGGGCCGCGTGGCGTCCTGGCCGCCGAAACCAGGATCCACTTCGACATTCCCCGGCAATCGGTGGGCAGTGCGATCCTCGAATTTGCCCAGCAGGCCGAGATTCCCGTCCTGCTTCCCAGCGACGCCTTCAACGACGTCGCCGCCAATCCTCTCCTCGGCGAGTTCCCGCTCGACGAGGCTTTGCAAATCCTGCTCGAGGGGACGCAGGTAGCAGTCAGTATCAACGATGAACCCAGACAACTGGTGGTGAGCAGCACGACCGCCGCAAACGGGTGTGACAACAACGATGAGGAAGCATGTATGGCTTTAGCAAAGGGGAAACGCGGACTTCTGGCGGCTGCCATCGCGGCAGTGGTGTCCAATGGCAGTGGGGTGGCCAGCGCGCAGGAACAGAACACGGGGCCGCAGGGCAGCCAGCTCGAGGAAATTACGGTAACGGCAACGCGCCAGGCGGCCTCCGTCAACCGCGTGGCAATGTCGGTCAGCGCGCTCAGCCAGGACAGCCTGACCAACCAGAACATCCGGGTGGGCGATGATCTCGCGCGCCTCGTGCCCGGTATCCAATTCAGCGAAAGCGGCGGCGACCGCAAGCCGAGCTTCACCATTCGCGGCATCGGCGGCAGCTCCGTGGGCTCGGAAACCACCGGCTTCTATCTGGACGACACCGCATTGCAGCGGCGCATGATCAACGGCTTGCAGACCGGCAACGGCGCGCCCTTCCCGAACCTGTACGACGTCGAGCGCGTGGAAGTGCTGCGCGGCCCGCAGGGCACGTTGTACGGCGATTCCTCGGAAGGCGGCACCATCCGCTTCATCACGCCCACGCCGAGTTTGACCGAATATTCCGGCCGGGCCAGGCTCGACGGCTCCGTGACCGAGGATGGCGCGCCTTCGCGCGAAGCGGGCATGGCGCTTGGCGGCCCGCTCATCGAGGACGTGCTCGGTTTTCGCGTCAGCGGCAGTTTCCGCCGCCAGGGCGGCTGGATCGATTCCAAATCCGTCTACGACGGACTGACCTTTTCCGAGGACAACAACTGGAGCGAATCGCGCTACACGCGAGCCGCGGTGCTGTGGCAGGCCACCGATACGCTGTCCATCATGCCGGCCATCTACTGGGGCCGCGATCATTCCAACGATGACGCCGGCGCCTGGGGGCCGTCGGAGCAGATCACCTGGTCGGGTTCGGTGTTCCGCAACGGCATTCCCAATGTCTACGACCCCGTCACCAATCCCACGGGGATCGATTATTCCAAATATGGGCCGAACTCCCAGCCGGTGGTGGGTTTTACCACCAGCAACCGGCCTACCGCCAATGGCAACTACGCGCCCCGGATAGGCCAGCTGGGCTATGTGGACCCCGCCGGCAATCCGGTTACCTACTACTACGCCGCCCCCGATCAGGAGGTGCCGGCCCACACCCAGAACGCCATGCCCTGGTACAACTTCGATTCGAACGGCAATGGTTTCTACCGGTCGACGGCGCCGGGCGACGTGATGTACATCGATTCCCCGCGCACTTCCCGCTTGTTGCTGCCTTCCCTGGTGGTGGAAAAGTATTTCGATGCCTTCTCCGTCAAATCGATCACCAGCTACATCGATGACGTTACCCGCGGCCACACCTACTCCGGCGGCACGGGTGGCGGCACCCGTAACCTCGGCGCCTACATCTGGGGAACGACCAACTGCATCGAAGGCCTCAACCAGGCGCGCCCGGGCTTGAACCCCGGCGATCCGGAAGGCTGTTACCGGGGAACGCGCTACGTGCCGGGCTTCCCGCAATACGCGGACTGGTACAACTACGAAAACGAGCGCAAGGCCACGAGCGAGGAGCTGCGTTTCACCTCCAATCCCGGTGGGCGTTTGTCCTGGGTTGGCGGTGCCTACTTCAGCGATTCCGAGATTCACATGCATGGCCGCGAGACGAGCAACGAGGATGCGGTGGCCCGGCACCTGGGCGGCATTTCCGGGGTGTGGCGCGGCGGCGGGTATTTCCTGCCGCAGTGGGGCATCAACTCGCCGGCGGGCGTCGGCGCCTTCGATACCTGGCAGCAGGACGTGTCCGACCGCGAAGTATGGCTGGACGAAAAAACCTGGGCGGTGTTCGCCGAGGGCAACTACGACATCACCGACAGGTTGACGCTTACCGTCGGTGCGCGCTTCAACGATTATTCACAGGACTTCCAGCAGAATTATGGCGCCCTGGTGGCGGGCTTTCCGCCAAGGATCACGGTGGCCGGCCTGGAAGACGATGGCTTCATGCCCGATGCGGCGGCGGTGCAGGCGGTGTCGCAGGATCCCACCCAACCCAACTCGCGCACCAATCCGGTGGTGGACCTGACCAACCCGGCGGTGCTCAACACCCTGTTCCCCACGGATCTCGCGGGCTGTCCCGACTCGTCCAATTGCGGCATCCAGTACACGAATCTGAGTTCGCACGAGACGAACTTCACGCCGAAGGTGGCCTTGTCCTATGAAATCTCGGATACGAACATGGCCTATGCCATCTATTCCGAAGGCTTCCGGCCGGGCGGCGTGAACCCGCCGGTGCCCGCGAGCGGCCAATGCCAGCAGGCGCTGGCGGACCTGGGGCTTACCCAGAGCCCCCTGACGTACGCACAGGACACGGTGACCAGCTACGAAATCGGCAACAAGGCCCGCATCATGGACGGCCGGGTGCAGCTCAACACGGCGGTGTTCTACATCGACTGGCAGGATATGCAGTACAGCCAGAACGTGGCCTGCGGCTTCAGCTATCTCAACAATGCCGGCCACGCCATTTCCAAGGGCGCCGAACTGCAGGCCAATGGCCGCTTCGGCAACTTCAGCTTCGGCATCAACCTCAGCTACAACAAGGCCACCTACGCCGAAACCATTCTGTCCAATCCGAACAACCCCAACAGTTCGGTGGTCAGGAAGGAAGGCGACAACATCGGCGGGGTACCTGACTGGTCGTTCTCGTTCAGTCCGCAGTATGACTTCGAGATCGCCGGCAACGGGGCTTTCTTCCGCTTCGATTATTCGTTCTCGGATTCCTACCGGTCCGGCGTGCTGGCGGAGCTCGACAAATACGAAGCGGGCAATCCCGTCAACAACTACAACCCCTGGACCTGGATAACGCCGGCCACGTACAACCTGAATGCCCGTGCCGGCATCAATGCCTTGGGTATCGACTGGGCGCTCTACGTGACGAACCTGACCGACCGCCAGCCGATGCGCCGGTTCCCCGGCAGTTCCGCCACCGCCGACAGCGCCTACATCAACGGCAACATGTCCCGCCCGCGCACGGTCGGCCTGCAGCTCAACTACGACTTCTAGAGCCTGCCACGTTGGCCTCGGCGGCGCCGCGCCTGATTTGATCAGCATGGCGCCGCCGGGGCATTTTTTGTGGTGTGCCATCCCTGGCCACCACTCCTGCGGAGGTGCTGCCCTATGGCGGCGCGAAAAATTTCTCCCGGAAATTTTTTGAATCAGAAGCTGGTGAAGGTGTCGCCGCGCTGGAATTGCCAGGTGCGGATGATTTCGAGCACGTCCATGCGTTGGCGCATGTCGGTGGAAAACGCGTCGAACGGCGCGGCGAGTTGCACGATGCGCACGGCGGCTTCGTCCAGCACGCGTGCGCCGGACGAGCGCAGGATGCGGATGTCGCTCACCGAGCCGTCGGGGTTGATTGCCACCAGCACCCGCAGGGTGCCGTAGATGCCGGCGGCGGTGGCGTCCGTGGGGTAGTGCTGGTTGCCGATGGCTTCGATGCGCTTGCGCCAGGCGTCGAGGTACAGCGCATCCTCGGCCTCGCGCGTGGCGGCGGAGGTGAGCGTGTAGCGCCGTGGCCGCTTGGCGTATTCCTGGCGGTGCAGATCGAGCTGGGCGCGCAGGCTGGCGATGGAGGTGTTTGCCCGCTGTGCGTTCAGCGTCTGCAGATCCAGCGGCTGCTCGGTGGCCATCGCGCCCGCGTTGGCACCGGCACCGGTTACGGCCACCACGTCACGCACGCCGGGCTGGGTGGGGCGTTCCACCAGAAAATCGGCGAGCTCGGTGTCGCTCTCGGTACTGAAAGGGCTTTGCGTGGGGGAAGCGGGCGCACGCGCCTCATCCAGGGTGCCGCTGCCCTGCTGGTTGGCCTGCGCCAGAAAGTCGGCTTCGTCCGGCGCCTCGGCGCTGCGGTAGGAGGCAAGCGTCACTTCCAGGCTGGTGCTTGCGCGCGGCTGCGCGGTGTAGCTGAAACCCACGCCCAGGATCAGGACCACATGCACGCACACGGACAGGAACACGGTAAAGCCGAAACGCTCCTGCGCCAGGCCCGGTTGCGCATCGGCTTCGGGCGGCAGCGTGGCGTGGCCACTATTCATGCGCGGGCGTCGAGCTTGCCTGCGATGCAGTCCATCAGATCGCCGGCGATGTCGAGGTTGAACGCCGCGTCGAGTTCACGCACGCAGGTGGGGCTGGTGACGTTGATTTCGGTGAGGTAGTCGCCGATCACGTCCAGCCCGACGAAGATCAGGCCTTTTTCCTTGAGCGTGGGGCCTACCTCGGCGCAGATCCAGCGGTCGCGGTCGGTCAGTTCCACGCCTTTTGCGGTGCCGCCGGCGGCCAGGTTGCCGCGGGTTTCGTTCGGCGGTGGAATGCGCGCCAGGGCATAACCCACGTGCTGGCCGTCGATCATCAGGATGCGCTTGTCGCCCTGCACGATTTCCGGAATGTATTTCTGCGCCATGATCTGCCGGTGGCCGTGGTCGGTCAGCGTTTCGATGATCACGCTGACGTTGGGGTCGTTCGGCATCAAGCGGAAGATGCTGGAGCCGCCCATGCCGTCGAGCGGCTTGAAGATCACGTCGCCGTGTGCGCGGTGGAATTCGCGCAGCAGGATTTTGCTGCGCGTGACCAGCACCGGCGGCGTGCACTGCACGAACTGCGTGGCGAACACTTTTTCGTTGCAGTCGCGCAGGCTTTGCGGCTTGTTCACGATCAGCACGCCTTCCTGCTCGGCGCGCTCCAGGATGTAGGTGCTGTACACGAATTCGTTGTCGAAGGGCGGATCCTTGCGCATCAGCACCACGTCCACCGTGTTCAGCGCGCGGCGCTGCGGCTCGCCCAGGCTATACCAGTCGGTGGGATCGTAGCGCACGCTCACTTCGCGCATGAAGGCCATGGCCTGGCCCTGGTCCAGATACAGATCGCCCGGCTCGATGTACCACAATTCCCAACCCCGCTTCTGGGCCGCCAGCAGCATGGCGAGGGTGGTGTCTTTCTTGAAGTTGATGGCGGCGATGGGATCCATCACCACGGCGAGGCGAACGGTCATCTGAGGGGTATCCGCTGGGGCTGAAACGAGCCCGCAGTATAGAAGAAGCCACTGTAAATTACTGCATGGGCGGGGTCACGCTGGTGGGTGTTGGTCCGGCGGGTGGTCTGCGCCACAGCGGTTTTTCGTGCCGCCGCCTCCATCTTTTGCATGCCATGGGGGTAAGGCCATTCTTTCTGGCGAGCCGGCGAACCCTGTGCTACACCGAAGGCAGCCGCGCGACACCGGTCCAGAGGATGCGCGCGAACCACCAGCAGCAGGGAAGTAACGGGAACAAGGAAACAACAGGAGTAAGGCATGGAAGCAAACGACGGCACCGTCGATGGCGCCACCACGGTCGTGCTGGTGCAGGGCACCAACGCCTCGCTGGTTGCCACCGGCAATCTTTTCACCACGGCGGCATTGCAACCGCTGTTTGCGGGCGACACGCTCGAGGCCCTGTGCCTCGTGGTCGAACGTTGCCCGCTTGCGGTGTTGCTGGATGAATCCTGCACACCGCTCGATCCGTGGCAGTTCAGCCTGCTGGTCAAGAGCCATCCACGATTGCGGCAGGTGCGCATCGTGGTGTTGTGCCGGCAATCCGACCCGGTCGCGCGTGCCCGCGCCGCGGCGGTGCGGGTGGATGCCTTGCTGCAAAAGCCATTTGCCTCCGACGAAGTGCTGGCCGCGCTGCGGCATCAGCCAGGCTGCGCCGCATGAACCGCCGCCCCTTGTTGCTGCTGGTGTGCTCCAGTCCCCTGCTTGGCGAGTGCCTGTGCCGCGAGCTGGCGCCGCTGGATTGCGAATGCCGCCTGGTGCCCGAGGCCGCCGACGCGGCGAGTCTCACGACAGACGCCGCGCTGATCCTGGTGGAACTGCTGCTTGCCGGTGAAGTGGGCTTTCAGGCGCTGCGCCGGCTGCGCAGCAACTATGCCGGCCCGCTGGTGCTGCTCAGTGGCAGCGGACGTCCTTCCGACGAACCCTGGGCGCTTGCGGCAGGCGCCAGCCAGGTTCTGTCCTATCCGCTGCGGCATGAGGCCCTGCGGGCTTTACTGCCATCCTGAGGAACCCAGCCATGCTTGCCACCGTACCTGCGATCGTGCCCGACCCTGCCGAAAACTGCCGCCGCCAATGGCGGCAAATGGCATTGTCCGCGCTGTACACGACAAGCGATGGCGCCGGGGAGCAGGCGCTTGCGCGGCAGTTGCACGCACTGCGTACCCTGCTTGGCGAAGGGGGCGTGCCGGTGGGAACGGCGGATAGTGCCACGTCATTGCAGCCCCGCCTGAATGATGCGCAGCAGGTGGCAGAACGGTTGCGCTGCGTGAATGGAGAAGAACAGGCACCGGCGTTGTTGCAACGCTGCCTGGATGAGGCGGCAGCGGCGCCAGACGTTCTGGCGCAGCGCTGGCTGGCGCAGCAGACGCTGGCGGTGCTCGAGTGGCTGCACGCTTCCTGCGAGGCGCCCCATGCGGCGGCATTACCCACGCTGATGCGGTTGTGCCGCCAACTGTATGCCTTGTTGGAAGTTGCGCAGCGGCCATCGTGGCGCGAGCGATTGCGGCAGGTGGAGATAGTGCTGCTGGCGCACTTCCTGCGCGGCCAGCCCTTCGATGCGGCGGTTTTGCAGCAGTGCAGCGGTTTCTTCTGGGCGCTGCATTATTGCCTGCCGGACACATGGATGCCGCAGATACCGCTTGCCATGGGCCTGCCGGACGCATCGATGCCGCAGACACCGCTTGCCATGGGCCCGCCGCACGCAGGATCCCCGCAAACGTCATCCACCACGCGTCTGCCGTATATGTCATTCACCAGCAGCCTGGTGGCAGGCAACCGCGGCATGTTCACCCTCAGCGAGGCTACCGGTATTGATTGCGCGCCGATCGGCGAGGTGCCTGCCTGCATGACACCCGCGCTGCAGCGTATGCAGGGGATGTTGGCATCGGCGGAGTGTGCGGCTCCGCCATCCGCGCCAATGGTGCTGCAAGGTTACGAACTGGCCGTGGTCGCCCTGCAATTGCGCGCAATGGCGGCCGCCATACTGTTCGGCTGCCTGCAGGCCTTGTTAGTCGAACACTGGTCCCAGGCGTTGCCGCTTGCCGAGCGCCGCCGCCGGTGCCTGCAAAAACGGTATGGCGCGGCGCGGCTCGAACCCGGCACCTTGCGGGAGGCATTGTACGAGTTGGCGGAAATATGGCCGCCCGCGCACCAGTCCGCCGACTTACAGGTACCGCTTGCCGGCGATGGCGGCAGCAGTGCCGGCAGTATCAGGCTCGCCGCCATTCCCACGTTGCTGTCGCGTCGGCTGCCCACGCTCAATGCGGCGCGGCAGGCCTGGTTCGCGCGGCAGGAGGAATTCGCGCCGCACCAGTTGGCGCTGCAAAGCGAACTCATGATGCTCGAGCGCGGCGCCGCTGCCTTCAAGGTGCGTGGCATCGAACGCTTGTGCGGACGGCTGCTCGAACTGCTGATGCTGCTGGATCTGCAAGGCACCCTGGCGCGCTTCCCCGGCGCCTTGCTGTGGCGCGCGCATTGCCATTTGCTGCACCTTCTCGATGCCGCGGCGGCATGGTGGGAGGCCGCGCCCGATCAGGAACTGTTGCAGGCCTTGCAGGATCGTTCCCGGCAGTTGCTGCCGGCGCCCCCACCCGCCAACCGGGTGGCCGAACCCGCCGCGCTCGGCGAGGACGAAGCCTGGCATGAAGTCCGCCGCCAGCTGCTTGGCTACGTGCAATCGTTCTCGAGCCTGCTCGACATCCAGATGCGCCTGGAAATCAGCGGCGACGGCGCCACCTGGCCCGTCGAACGGCTGTGGCGCCTGCAGGCGGCGCTGATGCCGCTGCTGCGCTATCTGCTCCTGGAATTCAGCCTGGCGCTGGAACAGCGGCGTGCGTTGCGTCTCCCCACCACGGGTTGCCTGTGGTTGTGCCTGCAACGCGACGCGGAAGGCGGACCGCAAGCGCAGCTACGCGATGACTCGGCGCATCAGGCGCCGGGTGCCGTGCAGTGGCAGCAGTTGCAGCACCGCGTACTCAAGTATGCCGGGGCCGGCATACGCTGCGAGGAAACCACGCTTGGGCGCTGTTTCACCCTGACCCTGCCCCTGGTGCTGCCGGTGAGTCCGGGCGGTTCACCACCCAGGCTGTACTGACAGGGATGCGCCTGTACAATGCGTGCTCTTTGTGTGGGGAGCAACCTTGCGTACCTTGGGTTTCCATTGGGGAGTATTCGGCGTGGTGGCGCTGCTCGGCTCGGCGGTATACCGTCTGACGCCGCGCGTCATGGAGTTGCGCCAATTCAGTCTGGGGCCGTTGCAGTGGGGCATTCTGCTGGGCTTTGGCGCGTGGATGCTGTACGCGGAAGGGGTAAAGGGCTTCCATCGTAATTTCTCGCCGCGGGTCGTGGCGCGCGCATGCCACTTGCGCGAGCAGCCGCGGCTGTTGCTGGCGCTGTTGGCGCCGCTGTTCTGCATGGGCTATTTCCACGCCACGCGGCGCCGGCAATTGACGTCGCTTGGCGTCACGGCGGCGATCGTACTGCTGGTGCTGCTGGTACGGCTGTTGCCGCAGCCTTGGCGGGGGATCATCGATTGTGGAGTGGTGGGTGGCCTGATGGTGGGTATCGCTTCCCTGCTGTGGTTCTGGGCACGCACCGTGTTTGCGCAGCAGCCTCCTGCGGTTCCGCTCGATCTTCCTTGAGATTGTTGTTTCCTTTGCTTTGGTTTTGGTGGCCCCCACGGCCCTGATCAGTGGCACCCGGCTTCGCTTGGGGGGGGCGCGTTCGCTCTTCAGGGGGGCAGATTTGTTACCTGCCCGAATGCTGATTGGCGACAACAACGCTACTGGAAACGCTGTCGACCCCCTTCATCCTCACCGCGCACCCCCAATCAAAGCCTGATCGATATTGGTGGGAGTGGGGGGCTTTCGGTTTCAGCTTTTCTTCATCACGGCATCGATCAACGCCTGCAGCCTTTGCATGCCGCGGGCGAAGGAATAGTGTTCCTGGAAATGGCGCAGGCCGCTTTCCGACAGGCGTTGCCATAGCGCTTCGTCCTGGTAGGCAGTGATGATGGCGTCGGCGAAGGCTTGTGGGTCGGCGCCGAGCATCACGTTGTCGCGGTCGACCAGTCCCATGCCTTCGGCGGCCAGTGGCGTGGCCACGCAGGGAACGCCGTGGCAGAGGCTGGTGCCGATCTTGCCTTTGATGCCGGCGCCGTAGCGCAGCGGGGCGATCGAGAGACGGCAGCGGTCGAAGAGGGGGCTGAGGTGTTCGACGTAGCCGACAATGTCCACGCCGGGATGCTGGCGCCAGACGCGGGCGATTTCTTCGGGCAGGCGGCTGCCGACGATGAGCAGGTGCATTTCGGGGAGGCGCTGGCGGACGAGCGGCCAGATTTGTGCCAGGAACCAGTTGACGGCGTCGATGTTGGGATCGAACAGGAAGCCGCCGATGAAGACCAGGTCGCGCCGCTGCGAGAAGGACGAGGCGCTGCCCTGCACTTCGCGCACGTAGGGAATGGCGGCGGTCTTGAGGTCGGGCCATTGTTCCTGCAGCAGCGTGCGTTCGGCTTCGCTGATGACGATGGTGGCGTGGGCCTGGCGCATCACGCCGTATTCCAGCGTCTTGGTGCGTTCGGCTTGTGCCGCCAGGCGCGGGGAATTTTCCACCTGGGCCTGGCGTTCCTCGCGCACGAAATGCAGGTCCACGGTGTTGAAGATCACCTTGGCGCGCGGGCAGTGGCGGCGCACGGCGCCGATGTGCTGGATGGATTCGTGGGCGCGGAACAGCATCACCAGGTCGTAGTCCTTGCCGTGCTGTTTGAGGTGTTCGAGCAGCGTGGAAGGGAAGGGACGGTAGAGGCATTCGATGCCGTCGCGCTGCAATGCCTGGGTGTAGTGGCCCGCATGGCGCAGGTCGTGTGGGCAGAACACCACCTTGAAGCCGAGCCGCTGCAGCATGCGCAGGTAGTTGGCGGTATCGATGGAACCGGAATCCTTGTCGGGCATCGGCGTGACCACGTCCACCACCAGTGCGCGGCGCTGCGCCTGCCGTTCGCGTTGCCGGCGGATCAGGCCGGTGGAGGTGCCGTGCGCGGCAAGCACCTGCTGCCACTTGGCGTGGAATTTCGCCTGGTTCACCACCTGGTAGGACTTGATGCCCTGGGTGACGTCGGTGCCGGAGGTGATGCCTTCGAAATGGATCACCTGCGAAAACGGCTGATAAACCACGCGGTAGCCGGCCTGGCGCACGGCGAAGGCGAGATCGGTATCTTCGTAATAAGCCGGTGCCAGCGCGGTGTCGAAGCCGCCCAGTTGGTCGAACAGCGCGCGCGGCACCATAAGGCTCGCACCGGAGCAATAGTCCACGTCGCGCAGGTAGTTGTATTCCGGCTTGGCGGGATTGTCGCCGCGGCCATAGTTGGTGCCGGAACCATCGCTCCAGATCACCCCGCCCGCTTCCTGCAGTGAGCCGTCGGCGAACACCAGCTTGGAACCCACCAGCCCCACCCGTTCCTGCGTGGCGAAGGTGTCGAGCAGTTCGTCCAGCCAGCCGGGGAGCACTTCGGTGTCGTTGTTGAGGAACAGGAGATAGCTGCCGCGGGCGGTCGCGGCGGCGCGGTTGCAGTTGTGCAGAAAGCCGACGTTCTGCGTGTGGCGCAACAGGCGAATGCCACGCACCCGTTCCAGCAGCTGTGCGCTGCCGTCGGGCGAGCAGTCGTCGCTCACGATCACTTCGAACGGTGCCAGCGGCTTGTGCTTTTGCAGCGAGCGCAGGCAGTGCAGTGTGTAGGCGGGCTTGCCGTACGTGGGGATGATCACCGAGACCAGCGGATGTTCCACCTCCGCAAAGTGGATCTGGGCGGCGGCCTCCGCGCTTGCGGTGGCGATCGTGGAGGCGAAGATCGGCGGCGGCAGCCCCGCGTCCGCGCCATCCGCGGTAACTTCCCGGCTGTACGATACCTGGCGCGACAGCGCCCAGCGCTGGTAGGCGGCGCCATCTTTCAGCAGGCGCGGAAACGTGGCGAATGCCCAGTGCGCCAATGTCTGTTTGATGCCGTCGGCGAACGGCAGGCGCCGGTAGACGGCGCGCAGCGCGCGGGTGAGCGGCGCGTTGCCGGCCGTGGGTTGGGTGGTGGTTTCGGGCAGTGGAGGCGGCACACTTGGCGTGGGCGCTGCTGCTGACGGCGTGGAAAGCGCGGTGCTGGTGGAGGTGGCGTTTATGCCTGCCTGCACGCCGGACGTGGCGGGGGTGTCGGTTTCTTCCTGCCCATCCGCGGCGGTTTCCTGTTCCGTTTCCCGCCGCGCAAGCGTGTCCTGCAGCGCGCGGCGCGTGGCGTCGAGATAAGCGTGGCCGTATTGCTGGTCGGGTTCCAGGTGGCAGCCTTCAGCCCATTCGTTCCAGGCGTTGATGAACAGCAGGCGCTCGTCGCCGCTGTGATGCTCGCAGGTGTAGTCGAGCGCCCAGCGCAGCCACTCTGCATAATGCTCAGGTTCGGAATTGACCAGGATCAGGCCGTTGTCCTGGCGGCGCGCGGTGTTGTCCCAGCGCGGCACCACGCCGCGAAACTTGGTATAGGCCGGCACCGGGCGCGTCCTGGCGTAATCGCTCACGCGCTGGATGTCGATGATGTGGCCCTTGAAGTCGGGGTTGAGCATCCTGTCGCGATAGTCGCGGTTGCGTTGCCAGTTCAGGTCGGTGCCGTGCGGCGGAAATTCCACCGCGGCGTCGAAGCCGTACGGCGTGGGATCGCCGATGCCGAAGCTCTGCACCGCCACCAGGTAGGGGTCCTCGATGCCGGCGATCGCGCATTCGCTGCGCCACAGCGAAACCGCCTGGCGCACGTCGGGGATGATGTCGATGCGGTAGATCAGCAGCACCGGGCGGCCGTCCACGGTGATGTAGCGGCGGTCGCGGAAATACGGCAACAGGCTGTGGATGAAATTGCGGTGGTCGTCCTCGCTGTGGTCCTGCGCGATCATCACGTCGTTCGAGCGGCCATCCCAGGTGCGGGTCCAGTTTTCGTTGGCCCAGCACACGCAGAAGGGAAAGTCCGGCTCGCCGGAGTTCAGCACGCCTTCGAGCGGCTGTTCCAGCAAACGCTGCCCGGCAAACCAGTAGTAGTAGTAGCAGAAGCCGTGCAGCCCCGCCGCGGCGGCCAGTTCCGCCTGCTGCTGGCGCGTCTGGGGCAGGCGCAGGTCGTAATAGCCGAGGTCGGCCGGCCGGTGCGGCTGCTGGTGGCCGCGGAAATTGGGCCGCGCCTTGGCCACGTTGAACCATTCGGTGAAGCCCTTGCCCCACCAGCGGTCATTTTCGGGAATGGGATGGAACTGCGGCAGCAGAAACGCAATGGCGCGAACGGGAAAGCTTGGCTTGTGCACGATCAGTAAGGGCCTGGTGTCGAAGTGTGGCCGTCGGCGGGCACGGGCATGACGGCGCTGTTACGGGAAAATGGGCGAGCCGCGAGTATAAACAGCCGTTCGCCGAGGGCAAGGTCTGGCGCGGCAAACCCGCATGGATGAGGGAAACCCTAACAAAATCCATACAAATAACGCGATTTCAGGAGTAAGCGGATAAAAACCCCTTAGCCCAATAAAAAATCCCCGCCGAGGCGGGGATTTTCGTCTGTTCCTTCAGAAGTGCTGCTCAGAAGCTCAGGTTGAGCCCCAACTGGTAGCGACGACCATACATGTCGTAGCCGGCGGGGATCAGCTGTGCCGTGCCGGCCGAACTGTAGTTCGGCACGACGGGCGGCGAGCGATCGAACAGGTTGGTGACGTTGAGCGACACCGTCCAGGTGCCCCCGTTGTCGAGAATGCCCTCGCGATGCAGACGCAGGTTGGTGTAGTTGCCGGAAGACACCGAGTTCTTGTCCACGTCCACGCCTTCCACCCAGTTGACGTTGAGGATGGTATCGGCCACGTAGATCTGCTGCAGCTGCACGCCGTAATCGCCCACCGTGTACCCGGCGGTGATGAAGGCGTTGAGATCAGGCGTGCCCAACACACCGGCGATGTCCAGCGGCGTGCCGTCGAGCGGCGTATCCGAACGCTCGATGATGTGGCCTACCAGGCCGCGCAGGGTGAACCGTTCCAGTTGGTCGGCGAACAGGTTCGGCTCGGCACGGTAGATCACTTCCACGTCCACGCCTTCTACCTTGGCCTGCGCCACGTTCAGGTAACCGTTGTCGATCTTGGTGATCAGGCCATCGGCATTGCGCTGAATCGAGGAACAAAGGCCCGTGTCGCCCAGCAGGTAGCAGCCGTCGACGATGCGCTGTGCGCCGAGCGAGCTTACGGCGTCCTCGATCTCGACTTTGTACCAGTCGGTCGAGAACTGCAGGCCATCGAGCCAGGACGGCTCGAACACGAAACCCGCCACCACGGTATTGCCGATTTCCGGCTTGAGGTTGGGGTTGCCGCCGCCGCTGGCCGTGACCAGGTAGTTGTTGCCCGTCAACGGATCTTCCACGTTGGCGCCGGCGCCGCCGCGGTTGTTGAACAGCTCCATGAAGGTCGGCTCACGCACGTCGCGCGACTTGGTGAAGCGCAGACGCAGATCGTCGTACACCTGCAGGTTCAGGCCCAGTTTCCAGCTTTCGATGCGGCCGCTGCGGGAGTAATCCGAGCTGCGGTAGGCCAGCGTGCTGTCGAGTGCCTGCGAACCCGAAGCGGATTCCCACAGCGGCACGTTCAGCTCGCCGAACCATTCCCACACGTCCAGATCGCCCGAGGCGTCGCGCAGCGACGAGATCAGGTGCAGCGATTCGCTACCGTTGGCATAGCCGGTGGAAATGCCCTGGATGCCGAGTTCCGGCGCGTTGGCGGGCGGGCCGTACGGATACACCGAGGATTCGATCCACTGCTTGAAGGACTGCTCGCGCCAGTTCAGGCCGCCGGCGAAGCTGACGGGGCCGCTCCAGCCGTCGAACAGCTTGCCGCTGACCACCACCTCGGCGAAGTCCTGTTCCACTTCGCTCAGCTCGAGACGCGGCGACTGGGTGTAGTCCACCGCCGCCTGATCCATGTTGCCGGCGCCCATGATGTTGTAGGGCACGCAGTCGCGGATGCTGTTGTCGAGACCGATCGGCGAGAGCAGCGGACCCCCCGTTACCGATTCGCGGCCCTGGATGGCGGGCGTGGCCGCCAGCTGCGCTTCGGTGGGGTTGTACAGCTGCGCGCGGCAGACGATGGCGCCGGTGGCGGGATCGCGCACCGCGTCCATGCCGAGGAACATGCGGTCCACGCGGGTCTGGCCGTACATGCCGGCATTGTTGTCGGACTTGCCCGACTGCCAGGAAGCACGCAGATCCCAGTCGTTCGGCAGCACCGCATCGATGCCCACGCTCCAGGAATAGGTGGTGAAGCGTTCCATGCCGTCGCCCATGCCGATGTTGTTGTCGCCGACGAAGGCGCCGGCCTTGTGCAGCTGGAATGAATCGATGCCGGCTTCATCCATGGCGGCCGCGATATCGGCCGGCAGGAAGGCGTTGTCGCGGTAGACAGTGGCGTACCAGCTGTCGCGCAACAGATAGCGGGTGCGGCGACCCGGAGAGTTCGATTCGGAACGGCCCACCAGGGCCTGGGCGAAACCGGAGACGCGATCGGTGAAGTCGTACTTCAACGCAGTGAAGGCCGAACGGCCTATGGTCTCGGCGCCGTAAGGGCCGTTTTCGAAGGCCTGGTTGGCGATGTCGCCTTCCGGGCCGCCGGACTGCGACTTGGTGGAGCCGGTGCGGTTGGGGGCGGCGTACACGTCGCCCGGGATGAACGGACGTACGTTCTGGCCGTCCTTGGTAAAGGTCATGCCGTTGTACGCGAAGGGAATCAGCGGCGACGTGGAAGCGCTGCCGTTGCGCGCCCAGATCATGCCGGTGGGCGTATGCTCGGTGGACGATACCCAGGGCAGGGTCAGCCGCTGCGGCTCGTTCGGCGTGGCAGTGGCGGAGATCCAGGCGGGGTTGGTCACATGGCCCCAGCGTTTCCACCAATCGCCGTCGAGATCACTTGGATCGCGCATTATCTGGTCGATGTGGCGGGCTTCCAGGGAGCCGATGACGTGCAGCTTGTCCGTCAGGCGCTTACCGCCGGCCAGGGACAGGTTCCAGCGTTCGCCATCACCCACTTCGGTGATGCCGGTGCCGGCTTCGAACTTCAACCCTTCGAAGTTGCGGTTGAGAACGAAGTTGACCACGCCACCGAGCGCGTCCGCGCCATAGGCGGCCGAAGCGCCACCGGTGACCACGTCGACGGTGCTCAACAGAGCGGTGGGCAGAGTGTCGATACCGACGGCGCCGGTGATGTCCGCCGGTACCACGCGGGAGCCATCGAACAGCACCAGCGTACGGTTGGCGCCCAGGTTGCGCAGGTCGAGCTGGCTGGTGCCGGAGTTCACCGTCATGGCGCCGGTGGAACCCTGCGCGCCGCGGTTGCCGAAGAACTGCGGCAGGGCGCCGAGCTGGTCGGCGACGGTACCGCCGGGGTTGACGTCGGTAAGCTCGGTCATGGTGACCGCGGTAACCGGTACTGGTGTGACCATCCCTGTCGACTGTCTTATACGGGAGCCCGTGACGGTGATTTCGTCTATATTTCCCTGGGCTTGAACAGCTCCTCCCCAAGCACTGCTCAGCGCGATAGCGACAGCAAGCAGACGTCTGGCGGGTAAAGCAACATTGCACGCCTTCACGACAATACCTCTCAGTAGTGCAAACATCAGTTGATTCGACCGCGCCATTGCGGCCGAACCACGCAGTCTAGCAGGAATGAGAAAAATGCAGAAATTACGGGAACTTGACGCGATTTTTGTGGTCGCGTTCGTGGTCCGGAACGGGCGGAAGTGCAAGGGATGACAGTCCTCGCCCGCCTGCACGCAGGTACCGTGCCCTGCCTGATTTCGCTATAGTTGCCCCGCCTTCGCCCAAGCCCCGGAGTTTCCTTGGAAAGCCTGTTCGTTCCCTACCAACCAAGCACGGAGTTGCCGGCCACGCGGGTGCTCGTCCTGGCCCCGCACCCCGACGACGAAGTGTTCGGCTGCGGTGGTGCCATCATGCGTCACGTAGAGCTTGGCGTTGCGGTGGAGGTGGTCATCCTCACCGAAGGCACCTACGGCATGGAGCCGGCGCAAGCGCAGGCCCTGCGCGAGGTCCGCCGCCGCGAAAGCGAGGCCGCCGCCGCCGTGCTCGGCTATGGCGCCCCGCGTTTTCTCGACTATGCCGACCGCGGCCTGAGCTACGGCGAACCGCTGATCGGCACGCTGCTGGACCTGTGCCGCGCCAGCGGGGCGGATTTGATCTACGCGCCGTCCGTGTTCGAGATGCACCCCGACCACCGGGTGCTCGGCATGGCGGCGCTGGAAACGCTGCGCCGTCTCGGCGGCAACGCCAAGCTGGCCTTCTACGAAGTGGGCATTCCGCTCAAGCCCACGCATTTGTTGGACATCAGCGCGCTGATGCCGCGCAAGCAACAGGCCATGGCCTGCTTTCCCTCGCAGCTGACCCGCCAGCGCTATGACCTCGACGTGGCCGCCCTGAACCGCTACCGCACCTACACCCTGCCCGAAAGCGTCACCGCGGCCGAGGCGTTCATGCTGGTGACGGCGCAGGAAGTTGAACAGGACCCACTTGGCCTTTACCGCTCGGAATATCAGCGCCAGCGCGCGCTCGGCGTGCCGCTGGTCGGGCAGGATTATCCGCTGGTGAGCGTGATCGTGCGCAGCATGGATCGCGACAGTTTGACCGAGGCGCTGGATTCGGTGGCGCTGCAAACCTACGCCAACATTGAAGTGGTGCTGGTGAACGCCAGCGGTCGCCCGCATCGCGACCGCGGCGCCTGGTGCGGCCGTTTTCCGCTGCGCCTGGTGGACCCCGGCGCGCCGCTCGGCCGCAGTGCCGCCGCCAATGCCGGGATGGACGCCGCTCGTGGCGAACTGCTGATCTTTCTCGACGATGACGACCGCTTTCTGCCGCATCACCTCGCCAGCCTCGAACGCCGCCTGAGCCAGGCCGGCTTGGGCGTGGTGGCCGCCTATGCCGGCATTGCCTGCGTCGATACCGACGGTCGGGAACACCATCGCTACCAGCGTCCCTTCGACCGCCTGTGGCTGGCGGTGGAAAACTACATTCCGATCCATGCGCTGCTGTTCCGCCGCACCGCGCTGGCCAACGGCGCGCGCTTCGACGAAACGCTGGACCACTGCGAAGACTGGGATTTCTGGCTGCAATTGCAGGACCAGGGTGAGTTCCAGCTGCTGCCCGAGGTGGGCGGCATCTACCAGGTGGCGCCCGGCACCGGCTCCGGCCTGTGGGGCAACCTGCAACTGGCGCGCGCCGCCATGCTGAAAATCTACCGCAAACGCATGCCGTTCTGGGACGACGAACTGCTGTGGCGCCTGTTCGAGCTGACCCATTACAAAGCGCAGTACGAAAGAACCGTGCAGGGCGCGGTGGACCTGCGCGAACAGACCGCCACGCTGGGCAGGCTCCTGGTCAAGCTGCAGCAGCGCTGCCAGCAGGCCGAAGAAGGGCAGGAAGCACTACGCCAGCAACTGGCGGCGCTGCATGGTTCCAGCAGCTGGCGGCTCACCGCGCCGCTGCGCAACGTGGCCACCGCGCTTGGCCGCAACCCCCCCTTGCCGCCCCCGCCGGCCGCGCCGCCGCCGGTGGTGGCGGAAGAATCGCGGCTGCTGCGCCTCGACAATCCGCTGCAGGGCGTCCTGCAATGGCTGGCGCCCGGCGCCCGAGTGCTGCTTGCCGGCGCTGGCGAAAGCGGCGTTGCGCAATTGCTGCGCGAACGCCACCAATGCCGGCTTACCGTGCTGGAGGATGACATCGCCGCCCTGGAAGCGACGCGGCCTTATTGCGAAGGGGTGTTTGCCCATTCCGTGGACGCGGTCCAGTGGCCGGTGCCGGCTGCTGCGCAAGCAGAGGGCAGGGATGGCTTTGCCGCCGTGCTTGCCCTGGGCACGCTCGAAGACTTGCGCGACCCCTGGCAGGCGCTGATGCGGATGCGCGAAGTGGCAGGCGCCCAAGGCTGTGTGATCGCCACGCTGCAGAACGCCGGCCACGCCGCGGTGGCGGGTTGCCTGGCCACGGGCGAGGTCGACTATGGCCATGCCGGCCCGCTGCGGCGTGGCCGCTTGCGCTTCTTTGCGCTCAAGCAGATCGAAGCGCTGTTTGCCCAGGCCGGTCTCAAGATCGTTGCCGCCGGTTACGTGTGCAAGGCCCCGGCACAAACACCGCTTGCCCTGCAATGGCAGGCACTGCCGCCCGCGCTGCGGGACGCGCTGCTGGCGCAGCCGCAGGCCGACGTGTACCAGCTGGCGCTCAAGGCGGTGCCGGCGGAGCATGCGGACCCCGCCCTGACGCTTGGCGCCCTTCCCGCGTAATGACCCACTAAGACACCCATCATGACCGTACACTCTAACGAATCCGGCGCGGCCGCTTCCAACGAATCCGGCGCCGCCGCGCCAATGCCACGGCTCGTGGCCTATTACCTGCCGCAGTTTCACCCGATTCCCGAAAACGACCGCTGGTGGGGCAAGGGTTTCACCGAATGGACCAACGTCACCAAGGCGCGGCCGCTGTTCGAGGGGCATTACCAGCCTCACCTGTCCACCGATCTCGGCTTTTACGACCTGCGGGTGCGGGACACCCGGCACGAGCAGATCGCGCTGGCCAAGGCCTACGGCATCGACGCCTTCTGCTACCACTACTACTGGTTTTCCGGCAAACGCATTCTGGAACGCCCCGTGGATGACATGCTGGCCGACCCCGCCAGCGACATGCCGTTCTGCCTGTGCTGGGCCAACGAAAACTGGACCCGCCGCTGGGATGCCGCCGATCACGAAATGCTGCTGGAGCAGAAGTACCGCCCCGAGGACGACCTGGCCTTCGCCCAGTCGCTGGAACCGTTCCTGCGCGACCCGCGTTATCTGCGCGTGGACGGCAAGCCGTTGCTGATCGTCTACCGCGCGCCGCACCTGCCCGATCCGCAGCGCAGCACCCGGATATGGCGTGAGCATTTTCGTACCATCGGCATCGGCGAAATCCACCTGTGCGCGGCGCTCACGCACGGTAATGAAAAGTTCCTGGAACTGGGATTCGACAGCGGCGTGGAATTTCCGCCGCACAATCTACGCTTGCGCAACATCAACGAGGACATCACGTTCTTCGACGCCTTCAAGGGCAGCGTGATGCAGTACGCCGCTGTGGCGCGTTCGTACCTGGAACGCCGCTATCCGCGCGGGCGTGTGTTCAAGACGGTGTTTCCCTCCTGGGACAACACCTCGCGCACCGGCGAGCGCGCGGTGATGGCGATCAACGGCACGCCGGAAAACTACGAATACTGGCTGGCCGAAACGCTGGCGCTGGAACGGCAACGCGGCGAAACGGATCCGCTGGTGTTCATCAATGCCTGGAATGAATGGGCGGAAGGCTGCCATCTTGAACCCGACCGGCTTTATGGCCGGCGTTTCCTGGAAGCCACGCTGGCGGCCAGGAATGGCGAGCGCCGCTATGCGGGTTTCTCGCACGTGGATTTGCCGCACGGCCCGCAAACCGGCGCGCCACGCCGCTTCTGGCGTGAGTGCTGGCAGTTGCTCAGTTACCACGGCTGGCTGCGTTTCGGCGATCTGAAACTGGTGATCAATCGCCGCCCCTGGCTGCGCAGCCTGTTGCTGCCGCTGGTGCGCGCGGCGCGCAGGCTGCGCTACGGCAAGCTCGGCTGAGCCGTCGAATCCGGAGCTGAGGTGAAGGCCGCAATCGCGGCGGGCTGCTACGGCGCCGTGATGTGCTGCAGGTGCACGCTCAGCACTTCGCCGATGAAGTCGAGAAACAGCGTATCGAGCGAGCTGTTGAAGTGCCCGCTTTCCACGCTGCCGATAAGCAACAGCGGCAGGCCGTAGGCCTGGCGCAGCGGGCTGTCTTCCGGCAGATGCAGCGGGGTGATGGCGGCGGACACGATCGGCAGCTTGTGCTCGGGAAACAGCAGGCTTTGCTGCACGGGATTGAGCTGGCCGCACCAGGTGCGCTGTTTTTCATAGAACTCGCCAAGCGCGGTGCGCACGGCGGTGGGCGCGATGGTGGCCACTTCCGCCTCGGATTGCCGGTCCGATACGAACACCAGCGTGGCGGCACTGGCATCGAAATCGTTGCGGATGCGCTCGGCGATCGCGGCGTTTACCGCGGCAAGCGTGCGGCAGTGCAAAAGCTCCAGTATCACCAGGCGCGTCTTTTCGAACAGTGCGTCGTTCACCTTGGCGTTGTGGATGATGTCGTTGAACTGTTCATCCATGGCGTACTGCCGTTCCCGATACACTGCCACCTGGCGTTCCAGCAGCGATACCGCGCGGCCGCTTTCATGCGGAATCTTCAGCTCCAGCAACAGGTCGCTGTGTTCCTGGAAGAATTCGGGATGCCGGCGCAGGTGATCCGCCACGGCGTCGGCGGTGATTTCCCCACCAGTCTCGATGTCCTGGTCCTGCTGCGGCTGTTGTTGTGATTGAGGCTGGCTGGCGCCGGGCGTACTCGTCATCGGGGCAATTGTCCTTCGTAAACGGTGGTGGCAGGGCCGGTCATCCACACGGGGTGGCCTTCCCCCTGCCATTCGATGCGCAGCGGACCGCCATGGGTATGCACGGTGACGCTTGGCGCCAGCAGCCCACGCAATCTTCCCGCCACCACCGCCGCGCAGGCGCCGGTGCCGCAGGCCAGGGTTTCGCCGGCGCCGCGCTCAAACACGCGCAGCCGGATTGTATCGGGGCTCTGCACCTGCATGAAACCCGCATTTACCCGCGCCGGAAAGCGTGGATGCTGTTCGATCAGCGGGCCAAGCTCGCCCACGGGGGCCAGTTCCACGGAATCGACCAACTGTACCGCGTGCGGATTGCCCATGGAAATCGCGCAGATCTCGTAGAGTTGCCCTGCCACTTCCAGCGGATAGGTCACGGCCTGTGCCGGTGCCTCGAAGGGAATCCGGTCGGGGCGCAGTTCGGGCGGGCCCATATCCACGGTCACCTGGCCGTCGGCTTCGAGGCGGGTATGGATGCGGCCGCGCGCCATGGCGAAGGTCAGTTCGCGCTTGTCGGTAAGGCCCTGATCGAACAGGAAGCGCGGCACGCAGCGCGCGCCGTTGCCGCAATGTTCCACTTCGCTGCCGTCGGCATTGTAGATGCGATAGGAAAAGTCGCAGCCCGGCGCGTCGGTGGCTTCGATCAGCAGCAGCTGGTCGAAGCCGATGCCGGTCTTGCGGTCGGCCCAGGCGCGCACTTCAGCGGAATCGAGATTCGCCTCTTGGGTGAGCAGCTCCACCACCATGAAGTCGTTGCCCAGCCCGTGCATCTTGGTGAAGCGCAGCGTCATGGCCCTTACTCCGGGATCGTTTCCAGCGCCAGCTGGTCGGCATAGGTTTCGCGGCGGCGCACCAGGAAGTGGCGGCTGCCATCCACCAGCACCTCGGCGGCGCGGTTACGGGTGTTGTAGTTGGAGCTCATCGCAAAACAGTAGGCGCCGGCCGAACGCACGGCCAGCAGATCTCCCGGCAACAGCGCCAGGGTGCGGCCACGCCCCAGGAAATCCCCGGTTTCGCATACCGGCCCCACCAGATCCCAGGTGAACGCCTCGCGTTCGGGCGGCGGCTCGATTACCGGCACGATGTCCATCACCGCCTGGTACAGCGCGGGGCGGATGATGTCGTTCATGGCGCCGTCGATGATGGCGAAGTTCTTGCTGGCGGTGGGTTTGAGGTATTCCACCTTGGTCAGCATCACTCCGGCATTGGCCACGATGGAACGGCCGGGTTCGAAGATCAGCCCCAGTTTGCGTTCGCCAAGACGTGCCAGCACCGCCTCGATGTAGCTGCCGGGTTCGGGTGGGGTTTCATCCTGATAGCGCACGCCGAGGCCGCCGCCCAGGTCCAGGTGGCGGATGACGATGCCGCGCGCGGCAAGACGGTCGATCAACAGCAGCAGGCGGTCGAGCGCGTCGAGAAAGGGCGCCAGTTCGGTGAGCTGCGAGCCGATGTGGCAATCCACGCCCACGATCTCGATGCCGGGCAGCGTGCTGGCATGCAGGTAGAGCGCTTCGGCGCTGTCGATGGCCACGCCGAACTTGTTGTCCTTCAGCCCGGTGGAAATGTAGGGATGGGTTTTGGCGTCCACGTCGGGGTTCACGCGCAGCGAGATGCGCGCCACCTGGTTGTGGGCATCCGCCACCGCCGACAGGCGCTCCAGCTCCGCCGCCGATTCCACGTTGAAGCAATGAATACCGGCATCCAGCGCCTGCTGCATTTCCGCCACGCTTTTGCCCACGCCGGAGAAGATGATCTTGGCGGGGTCGCCGCCGGCTTCCAGCACCCGCACCAGCTCGCCGCCGGACACGATGTCGAAGCCAGCGCCGGCTTTTGCCAGTACGTTGAGCACGGCCAGGTTGGAATTGGCTTTTACCGCATAGCAGATCAGGTGCTCACGGCCGGCAAGCGGCGTTTGATAGGCGCGCAGGCGTTCTTCGAGCGCGGCCCGCGAGTAGACGAAGCAGGGCGTGCCGTAGTGGATGGCGATCGCGCTCAGCGGCACGTCCTCGGCGTAGAGCTGGGAGGTGACGGGGCGGCGCGCGTCCGGCGCTTGTGGCGTGCGATAGGTAAAGGCTTCCATTGAATGTGCTCAGCGGGTGACGGTGGCGGCGGGTGGCGGGCTGAGCGGACCTTTCTGGCCGCAGCCGCCCAGTACCAGGCAGCAGCTCAACAGCAGCAGAATGAGAGGTTTCATGGCGGCGCCTCGTGAAAAGGGCGCAATTATAACCGCATTTGGTGGAACCCCCACGGTCTTGATCAGTGGCACCCGGCTTCGCTTGGGGGTGTCGCGCTTGTCCTCGCGGCTCCGCGCCGCGCACCCCCAATCAAAGCCTGATCGATATTCGTGGGCGTGGGGGGTTCTCGGCGTGTCATCTGACAGCCATCCGGAATTCTGCTAAGGTGCGGCCACCCGCAATCAACGGCAGCACCCTTATGACCGACGCAGAGTTTCTGGACCAGTACAAGGCGACGCTCGAGGAGATCGAGGGCGTCGTGGAGGATGCCATCGAGCGGGATGCCGAGATCGACTACGAATCCGGCAACGACATGCTCACGCTTACCTTCCGCTCGGGCACGGTGGCGATCATCAGCCGCCAGACGGCCGTGCACCAGCTGTGGCTGGCGGCGCGTTCCGGCGGCTTTCACTTCGATTGGGATGCCGCGCAGGAACAGTGGGTCTGCACGCTCAACGGACAGACGCTGAACGACATGCTCAGCGAGGTTTGCCTGGAGCAGGGTGGGTTGCGCATCCGTTTCGGCTGAGCAACCGCTGCTATCCGGCTGCATCGCAGCCTTCGCGTCCTGCCGCAGCGATTTGTTCCCGCCGTTGCCGGCAACCGCTTTCCTCTCGCCGCCCAGGCAGGTTCAGACCTGAGGCTCCGGTTTCTGGTTGTCCTTCTTCTCCACCGTGTACAGATGCACGTCGTGCTGCGCGTAGGGCAGGGTGATGCCGGCCTCGGTCAGCGCGGTCTTGATGTTTTCCAACAGGCTGGAGCGCACGGGAGTGTAGTCGCCAGCGTTGACCCAGGGTTGTACGTAAAGGTTGATGCTGCTTGCCGCCAGATCCTGCACCGCCACGGCATAGGCGGGGTGGGGCAGGATGCGTTTTTCGGCCTTGAGGATGCCTTCGATGATCTTCTTGGCCGTGCCGATGTTGTCGTCGTAGCCGATGCCGATCAACAGGTCGATGCGGCGCGTGCCGAGCGCGTTGGCATTGATGATGGTGCCGTTGATCACGGCGGAGTTGGGGATGATGACACGCTGATTGTCGGCGGTGCGCAGCAGGGTGCAGAACATGCCGATATCGTCCACTGTGCCGCTGGAACCCGCCGCGGTGATGGCGTCGCCGATCTGGAAGGGGCGGAATACGATGATCATCACGCCGGCGGCGAAGTTGGACAGCGAATCCTTCAGCGCCAGGCCCACCGCCAAGCTGGCGGCGCCGATGATGGCGAGAAAGGAGGTGACATCCACGCCCACGCTGCCTACCGCCGCCAGCACCACCGCCACCAGCATCAGCGTGTAGAACAGGCTGTTCAGGAAGTTCACCAGCATCACGTCCAGATGCGACCGGCGCATGATGCGCACGAGCAGGTTGGAAACCCTGCGGCTCAGCCAGCGGCCGATGAGGAAGATTGCCAGAGCCACCAGTACCTTGATGGTCCAGGGGATCAGATAGAGGTCGATAAAAGACAGTTCGGTTTCCATGAAGGCTCCTGTGGACACCGTGGCAAGGGAAGGCAGGCGCAAAAGTAAATCACCCCCGCGCGGCGCAGGCAATCGCCCGGATGGGGGAATGCTCACAACCGAACGGCAAAACTTCTATAATGCGCGGCTTTGCGCGCCGCTCACCGACCTTCCCATGATTACCCTGCAGAATCTCAGTCTTTTCCAGGGCGCCACGGCGCTCATCCGCGACAGTTCCATCGCCATCTACCAGGGGCAGAAGGTGGGCGTGATCGGCCGCAACGGCTGCGGCAAATCCACGCTGTTCAAGCTGTTGATGGGAGAAATGGTGCCCGACGGCGGCGAACTGCTCATGCCCGAGCGGCTGGCGCGCGCGCAGATGAAGCAGGAAACCGCTTCCTCCACGCGTTCCGCGCTGGACTACGTGCTGGACGGCCATGCGCGTTTTCGCGAGGTGGAGCGGGCCCTGGATGACGCGCAGGAACGCGACGATCATGCGGCCATGGTGGTGCAGTTGGGGGAATTGGAAGAGCTCGACGGCTACAACCTGCCCAACCGAGCCGAACAGTTGCTCAGCGGCCTGGGCTTCAGCCCCGCCGAGTTCGGCAAGACCGTGGCCGAATTCTCGGGCGGCTGGCGCATACGCCTCAACCTGGCCCAAGCCTTGATGCAGCCGTCCGAACTGCTGTTGCTCGACGAGCCCACCAACCATCTCGATCTCGAAGCTACGCTGTGGCTGCGGCAATGGCTGCTGCGCTATCGCGGCACCGTGCTGCTGATTTCGCACGACCGGCAGTTTCTCGACGAGGTGGTGGACAACATCATCAGCTTCGAAAACCTCAAGCTGATCGCTTATCGCGGTAACTATTCCGCTTACGAGCGGCAGAAGGCCGAGCGCCTGGCGCAGCAGCAGTCGGCGTATGAAAAGCAGCAGCTGCGCAAGGCGGAAATCGAGGATTTCGTGCGGCGTTTCCGCGCCAAGGCCACCAAGGCCAAGCAGGCGCAAAGCCGCTTGAAGGAACTGCAGCGCATGGTCGACATCGAACCGGCGCACATCGATTCGCCTTTCCAGTTTCGCTTTCGCGAAGCCAAACGCTGGCCCGATACCGTGCTCAGCTGCGAAAACCTGGCGGTGGGTTACGAGCGGCCGCTGTTCGACGGCTTCAACTACACCATCACCGGCGGCGTGCGCATTGGGTTGTTGGGCCCCAACGGGCAGGGCAAATCCACGCTGCTCAAGACGCTGGTGGGGCAACTGCCGGCCCTGGAGGGTAAGCAGCACCGCGCCGACCATCTGGCGCTTGGCTACTGCGCCCAGCAGCAGACCGACGTGCTCGATCAGGACGCTACGCCGCTACAGTTGATGCAGCGTCTCGACCCCAAGGTGCCAGAGCAGGAACTGCGCAATTTTCTTGGCTCTTTCGCCTTTCGCGGCGAACAGGTCGACACCGTGATCCGCCCGTTTTCCGGCGGTGAGAAGTCCCGTCTCGCCCTGGCACTGGTGGCGTGGCAACGTCCCAACCTGCTGCTGATGGATGAGCCCACCAACCATCTCGACCTGGAAATGGTGCATGCCCTCACGCGCGCTTTGCAGGACTACCAGGGCGCGTTGATCCTGGTGTCGCACGACCGGCATCTGTTGAACAACACCGTGGATCAGTTTCTGCTGGTGCGTGGCGGCAAGGTGGAAATATTCGAAGGTTCGCTGGAAGACTACGAGCGCCTGGTGGTCGATTCCCGCACCAATGAGGACAAGCTCAGCAAGAATCCCACCAGCAATACCGGTGGGGCGGACAAGGGTGTGGATAAGAAGGAACAGCGGCAACAATCCGCGCAACGCCGCGCCGAACTCAAGCCGCTGCGCGACAAAATACGCAAGCTGGAACAGCAACTGGAAAAAGACCAAACGCGGCTACGCACCCTCGGCGAACGCCTCGCCGACCCCAGCCTCTACGACGACACCAACAAAGCCGCCCTGGCCAAGCTGATGCAGGAACAGGGCGACCTCAAACGCCGCGTGGCGGATACCGAGGAAGCCTGGTTGTTGGCCAGCGACGAACTGGAGCGGTTGAAGGGGGAATGACAGGCCCCATTGCCGCTGATATCGCGCTGTGAAAGGCGCGTCCGACGGGTCAGAGCGCACCATCCGTTGCGCGCCACAGGTACCAGCTGGCGACGCTGCGGTACGGCGCCCAGCATTCGCCGTGGGCCTGGAGTTCCTTTGGCGTGGGCATGGCGTCCAGGCCCTGGGTAAGCATGAAGCCCTTGCGCAGGCCGAAGTCGTTGATCGCCAGTACGTCCGGCCGTCCCAGGCGGAACATCAACAGCATTTCCACCGTCCAGCGGCCGATGCCGCGTACCTGGGTGAGGGTGTCGATGATGCGTTCGTCTTCCCAATCCGGCAGCTCAATCATGGTGGGTAGTGTGCCATCGAGCACCTTGCCGGAGAGGTCGCGCAGCGCCAGCAGCTTGTTTTGCGACAAGCCGGCGCCGCGCAGTTTTTCATCCTTGCAGCGGGCAATGTCGCGCGCGCTGAAGTTGCCGCCGGCGCGGGGAAAGAGTGCGCAGAGGCGTCCGAAAATGGTGGCGGCGGCCTTGCCGTGCAACTGCTGGAAGACGATGGATTCCGCCAGGCTCAGGAACAGGTCGCTTTCCGTATTCACCTGCAGCTTGCAGGGGCCAACGCGTTTGATCAGCAGCGCCAGGTTGGGATCGGCGCCGCGCAGGTGCCTGAGCGCCTTGCGCAGCAGCGCGGCATCGAGCCCGGTGGCGGAGGGCGCGGGTTTGCGGGGCGCGCTGGGCGTTGGCATCATGGCGGCCTATCAGAGTGATTGCCGCGCCCGGGCAATGGCGGCACGCACCTGCGCCGGCGCGGTACCGCCGATGTGGTTGCGCGCATTTACCGAGCCTTCCAGGCTCAGCACCGCATACACGTCATCATTGATGGTGTCGCTGAACTCACGCAACTCCTCCAGCGTCAGCGCGGAAAGATCACGCCCCTGCGCAATCCCGAACGCCACGCTCTTGCCCACTACCTCGTGCGCATCGCGGAACGGCATGCCTTTTTTGACCAGATAGTCGGCAAGGTCGGTGGCGGTGGCAAAGCCGCGCGCGGCCGCTTCACGCATGTTCTCTTTCCTCGCCTTGATGGCCGGCACCATGTCGGCGTAGGCCTTGAGGCAGTCGCGCACGGTGTCGAGCGTGTCGAACAGCGGTTCCTTGTCTTCCTGGTTGTCCTTGTTGTAGGCCAGCGGTTGGCCTTTCATTAGCATCAACAGGCTCACCAGATGGCCGGTAACGCGCCCGCTCTTGCCGCGCACCAGTTCCGGCACGTCGGGGTTTTTCTTCTGCGGCATGATCGAGGAGCCGGTGCAGAAGCGGTCGGGCAGGTCGATGAAGTCGAACTGCGACGAAGTCCACAGCACCAGTTCCTCGGAAAAGCGCGACAAGTGCGTCATGATCAGGCTGGCGGCGGCGCAAAGTTCGATGGCGAAATCGCGGTCGCTCACCGAGTCCAGCGAGTTTTCGGTGGGCTTGTCGAAGCCGAGCAGTTCGGCGGTGAGCGCGCGGTCGATCGGATAGGTGGTGCCGGCCAGCGCGGCGGCGCCGAGCGGGCATTGGTTCAGCCGCTTGCGGCAATCGAGCAGACGGCCGTGATCGCGCTGCAGCATTTCGAACCAGGCCAATAGGTGATGGCCGAAGGTCACCGGCTGCGCGGTTTGCAGATGGGTGAAGCCGGGCATGATGGTGTCGGCTTCGCGCTCGGCCAGATCGAGAATGCCGCTTTGCAGACTGCGGATCAGTGCCAGCAGGCCGTCGATTTCCTCGCGTACGTACAGGCGGATGTCGGTGGCCACCTGGTCGTTGCGCGACCGGCCGGTGTGCAGCTTCTTGCCGGTGAGGCCGATGCGGTCGGTAAGACGGCTTTCCACGTTCATGTGCACGTCTTCGAGCTTGACCGACCATTCGAAGCGGCCGGCGTCGATTTCCGCCTTGATGTCCTGCAGGCCATTCACGATCTGCTCGCGTTCGGTGGCTGTGAGAATGCCGGCGCGTTCCAGCATGGTGGCGTGGGCGATGGAGCCCTTGATGTCGGCGGCATACAGGCGCTGGTCGAAACCGACCGAGGCGGTGAAGCGTTCGACGAAGGCGTCCGTGGGCTCGGAAAACCGGCCACCCCAGGGTTTGTCCTGACTCATAGCAATCCCGTGTGTGAAAGGCGGCCGCGCCGCTGGTTGCGAAGGCTCGCGATTATAGCAAGGGTGGCGGGAATCACGCGCGATAGGCGCGCCTCCCGCCCCCTTTGTGGTGCCATTCCCATGGAGGCGCCGTTGTGTGGAGGGGCGATTTCTACGTGCGGCTCAGGCGTATCCCCACCTTCACCACCTGGTCGCCAAGCACTTCGCGCGCCACCAGCAGGATCGAGCCGAGGTCCATGCGGTCGCCCACCACCGGGTGGCCGCGGGTCTTGCGGTTGAAGCAATCCGACAGCGTCAATTCCGGGTTCAGCTGGTGCAGCGGGCAGCTGTAGAGCAATTGCACGTCACGCAGGCGCGCGTTGCCGTTCATGGTGAAATCGCCGAAGAAGCGCCGGTCGCTGAGGCGTTCGGGCGGCTCTTCCCAACCCAGGATGCGGCCCACGTCGCCTTCATGCTGCTGATGCGCCAGCACCGCCACCATGTCGCCTTCCTGCACGAACAGCCCGCGCCGGCGCTCGAACATGGTGCCTTCGCGAAAGAACATCACGATGCGCGACGGGTCGGGCAGGTGGATGTCGGTAATCTCGCGCGGCGTTTGCCAGCGCTTGCCGCGCAATGGAAACAGCAACAGCTCGTGTTCGCCCGCGGCCGGCACCTGCAGGGGCACCCGCAGTTCGGGTTCCGGCTTCGGCGGCACTTCCAGCTTGAGCAGGCGCGCCATCGGCGCCAGGGTGCCGCCCTGCAGCAACAGGCTCACCAGCACCACCACGAAAGTGATCTGGAAGATCAACTGCGCGGCCGGTATCCCGGCGGTAAAGGGAAATATCGCCAGCACCACGGGCACCGCGCCGCGCAGCCCCACCCAGGCCATGAAGACATGCTCGCGCAGCGAAAAGCCGAAAGGCAGCAGCGACGGAATGGTGGCCAAGGGGCGCGCCACCAGGATCAGAATGGCGGAAATCGCCAGCGCCTGGGGCAGCGTGTCGAGCAGGCGCGAGGGCGTGACCAACAGCCCAAGCAGCACGAACAGGATGATCTGCGCCAGCCAGGCCAGGCCGTCGTGAATCTGCAGGATGCCCTCCAGGTGCGGATCGCGGCGGATGGCAAGCATCACACCCATCAGGTAGATGGCCAGAAAGCCGCTGCCGCCGGCAAGGTCGGTGAGCGCAAACAGCAACAGCCCGGCGGACACCACCAGGAGCGGATACATGGCCGGTACCAGGTCCACCCGCCGCAGCAACTGCGACAGGAATATTCCGCCCACCACGCCGGCGACGCCGCCGATCCCCATCTGCTGCACCAGCATGATCACGCCGGACCACGCTGAGGCGCCCGGTTCGTGGATCAGCTGGATCATCATCAGGGTAAGAAAGATGGCCATCGGATCGTTGCTGCCGGACTCGATCTCCAGCGTAGCCTTGATCCTTTCGTTGAGGCTGACCCCGCGCCCATGCAGCAATGAAAACACCACGGCGGCGTCGGTGGAGGAAATGATGGCGCCGATCAGCAGGCCTTCCTTGAACGGCAGGCCCAGTATCCAGCTGGCGGCGAAGCCCATGATGACGGCGGTGACCACCACGCCGAGCGTGGCCAGCATAGCGGCGGGCTTGAGGCCCACGCGGAAGTAGGACGCCTTGGTACGCATGCCGCCATCGAGCAGGATGACGCCAAGGGCCATGTTGCTGACGATGTAGGCGATATTGACGTCGTCGAAGCGGATGTGGGCAAAGCCATCCTCGCCGGCCAGCATGCCGACGCCAAGAAAACACAACAGCACCGGCATGCCCAGCCGGCTGGAAAGGGGACTGGCGAGAATGCCCGCCGCAATCAGCGCGGATCCCGTCAGGAGGATGAGGAGAAAGGCATGTTCCATAGGCCTCCTGAAGGTCGAGGGTGGGATGGTGGAGAGCTAGATTAGCATGAGGGTCAAGGGGTTTGTCATATGCTTTTTGGGGAAATGCTGGGGGTTGGGTAATGGGGCGCGTTGGCATAGGCAGGTGGGCGAGTTCTCTATATACGGGATAATGCGAGTTGCCTACGCCATGAGATCGTTGGGCATAGGCAACTCTACAATCACGCCACTCACCCCTTCGCCGACGGTTCCGCCGCATGATCCTCGTGCTCGGCGGGCCCGGTTGTTGCCGGCATGTCCACCAACCCCGCCCGGCGCGTTCCTCCCAATTGATCGCAGTCGCCATTCGTCAGCGTGAAGAGGCTGTTGATGTCTTCCCGCTGCACGAAACAGGCGTTGTCGGTCTGGTTGAAGGTATAGCGCCAGCTCCCGTCGTTGTTGGCCACTGTGACTGCCGTGGTTTTGGCAGCGGCCGGCACGCTGTTGTCCGCCACCCGCAGCACGCGCAGGTTGTTCCAGGCGCGCTCCAGCGCGTCTGCCGTGCTGGTCTTGAGCGTGGAGCCATCGGCGGTGTCTGATTGCTCCAGTGCCCAGGTGTCGTCCTGCTTCACCAGCGTATAGTCAGGCCCAGCGATTCGGGTGGGGTCGGTCACCGCCAGCAGGGCTTTGTCGAGCCAGTCATTGGCGTCGGTGGGGAGGTCGAAGTTGTTGAAGGCTACGGCGTATACGTCGTCCTCGCCGTCGCGCCGCACGTGGGTTTGGCGGAAGCCGGGGGAGGTGCCGAAGTAGTAGGTGCCGAGCAACTGGTCGCCTTGGTAGAAGGCGAGGCGGCGCTGGTAGTTGTCTTCGTTCACCTCGAAACGTTCCCGTCCACTCGCGGTGTTCACCACCGGCCAGCGGGTGGTGAGGTCTTCGAGATTGCCGAGCAGCCCGTTGACCTTGGGCGCGTTCGCCGGAAGGTTGGCGAGGTCGCTCAGTTGCCAGCCGTCGTCCACCCGCGTCAGTGTTGCGGTGTTGGTGCGGTCGTCGACGACGAGGCGGTCGGCCTCCAAGGGGGCGAAGCTCAGCAGGTTTTGCGGTGCCTGCTGCGAGGCGCCGTCGAGGTCGTTCAGGAGCAGGCCGGCGCTCAGTAGCAGTTGGGCTGCCAATATGCCGCCAAGCCACAAGAGTTTGGTTGTCATGGTGTCCTCCTCATTCCATTACCAGGCGGGCGTAGGCGGCGTCGCGGCGTGCCTTGCGGCGTCGCTGCAGCAGCGCGATCAGACCCACGGCGAGCGCGGCCAGGGCATAGTTGCCGTATTCCCACAGTTCCTGCGCTTCGCGCGCAAGCGGCGGCAGGGTGCGGTTGAAGTGGCTGCGCGAGCGGATGCTCATCAGGGCGGTGTCTTCCAATGACCAGTCCACGGCGTTGGCCACCAGCTGCACGGAGTTGTCGTATTCGCCGTTGGCGGCGGTGCCGAGCAGTTGCAGTATCTGGTCGTCCAGGAAGTCGTTGGAGCTGATCACGATCAGCCGCGCGGATTCGGGCGATTTTTCGATCACGCCGGAAACCACCGCGTCGGTAGCGGCCGCTTGCGACGTGGCATCTGTGCCGATTGGGTTTTCGGCATCGGTCTGAGCTTGGGCATCGGCTGAAGCGGCATCCCCCTGCGCCAGCAGTGGCGAATCCTTACCCGCGAAGTAGGAAGTGAAGGAACCGGCGCTGATCACGCCCACGGTCTGCGGCCCCGCCACTGTGCCGGTGGCGTAGTCGGGATTGCCGGCGGGATCGATGCGCGGGGACACGTCGGTGGAATCCGACAGCCACGCCGCTGGCGAGGAGCGCAGCAGCGTGGTTAGTTCGCGGCCGGCGCTTGCGTCTTCGTCCACCGTGATCGGCGAAGCCCAGGCCAGGGTGATTTGTGGCAACTCAGTGGTGATCAGGTTGTCCCCTGCCAAGCCTTGGCCACGAACGTCGAGAAAGTAGGGGTAGTCCAGCATGCGCCATTCGCGTAGCGAAAAACCGCCCACGTTGCGCGTCACCGGAATAGGCAGCGCGCTGTTCTGCGGGTCCATCACCAGCGCGTTGCCGATGCTCAAGCCCTGGTGTTCCAGCCAATCCTCCAGGCCGGTGTCGATCTTGCGCATGCTCAACGTCTGGCCGGTCAGGTCAGCCTTGTAGGGCGAGGTGAGCGCGATTACCGTGCCGCCTTGCATCAGGAACTGGTCCACCGCGAACACAGCTTTTTCGTCGAGGTTTTCCGGTGCCGCCAGCAGCAACAGGTCTGTGTTGCCGGCCACGCTACCGTCGCTGAGGTCTTCGTTCACCACGTTCAGTTCGCTGCCGAGAAAGGCGCGCAGTTGTTGAAAGTTCTGTCCGCCACCCATTGCCATCATGGGATTGGCGCTTGGCGCCACCAGCGCCACGGTTTTGGTGAAGCCCTGCGAAAAACGCTGGATGGCGGCTTTGAGGTTGCGCTCGAAGCTGCCTTCGCTCATGTCGTCCAGCGGGATCTGCGCCAGCTGCGTGCCGTTGCCGAGCGTCAGGTAAAAGTAGAACTGATCGCTGCTGAACAGGCTCGTGGCCAATGGCCGGAAGCCATAGTCGGCGGCGATCTGCCGGGCCACCTGGCCGCCGTTGGCGTCGGGATCGATGGCCTCGATCTTCAGGCGGCCATCGGCCTGGTCGCTGTAGCGCTGCAGCACGGTGTTCAGCGTGGCGTGGAAGTCGCGCAGCGCGTCGGGCAATTTCTCATCCGCGGAAACGTAGGCCGTAAAGGTGAGCGGTTGCTGCACCGTGTCGAACAGATTGCCGCCGCTCTGGTAGCTGCCAAGCACCTTGCGGATGGCGCGGGTCAGATCGTGCTCGGGGTTGCGCAGTTGCACGTCGATGTCGGTGCCGCTGCCATCGCCTTTTACTTCGATCAGATCGTTGAAACCCAGCGTCTGGTACTCGTCGCCGTATTTCACCAGCACGTTGAAGTAGGAACTGACGATCGAGGATTGGTAGCGGTCGGCCACCTGGAACGGCACTGCTTCGATGCCGTATTGCTGGTTGGCTTCGTCTTCCAACTGCGGGTTGCTGACAGGATCGACGAACTCCACCCGCACCCGGCCCTTGCCGGCAATGGCGTATTCCTGCATCAGGTCGCGCAATTGCGGCACCAGCGGCGCCAGCAGCGGATGCGTCTTGGTGCTGAAATAGCCGCGCAGCAGCAAGGGTTCCTGCAATTGCGCCAGGTAGCCTTCGGTGGCCGGCGAAATGGAATACAGGTTGCCGGCGGTAGCGTCCACGCGCAGCGCGGTAAGCTGGCCAAGCCACAGGTTGGCGCCCACGGCGTTGGCGATGAGCAGTAGCGTGAGTTGCTGCCAATAGCGGTGATGGCCGCCATCGCCCAGACGCGACCAGCGTTCACGTTCCAGGCTGTAGGTGTTCAGCACCAGGAACGCCGCGATCAGGCTCAGGTAATAGTAGAGATCGCGCAGGTCGATCACGCCGCGGGTAATGGAATCGAAGCGCGAGCCGGTGCCGAACAGGCGCAGCACTTCGCCGGCGCGGTTGCCGAAAAAGTCGGTGATCAGCGGCGTGCCGATCAGGTAGAACAACCCGCACACCGCCACCGCGCTGATCAAACTTACGATGGGATTGTCCGAACGCGCGGAAATGAACAGGCCGATGCTCAAATACGCGGCGCCAAGCAGAAAGGTGGCGAGATAACCGGCCCATACCGGGCCCCAGTCCAGATCGCCCAGCAACGCCACGGTGAACGGCAGCGGCAAGGTGATCACCAATGCCACGCAAAGCAGCGCCAGGCAACCGAGAAACTTGCCGGCCACGAACCACCACAGCGGCACCGGCTGGGTGAGCACGTGTTCCAGCGTGCCGGTGCGCCGTTCCTCGCTCCACAGCCGCATGGTGAGCGTGGAGCACAGGAACACCAGCAGGAACGGCATCCATTCGAACATGGGCCGCACGTCCGCCACGTTGCGGGCAAAGAACGCTTCTCCCCAGAAGAACACGAACAGCGTCACTGCCGCGAAACTGCCCAGAAACAGATACGCCGTGGGCGAGGCGAAGAACAGCGCCACCTCCTTGGCGGCAATGCGGCGGATGCTGCCTCTAGCGTCGATGCGATCAGGCTGCATGGTTCAACACCTCCCCGGCACCGTGGCCGTATTTGCCTTCGCTCACTTCGCGGAACAGGGTTTCCAGGTTGCGCACCGCGCCCCGCAACTCGCCGAGGCGTCCGCCGGCCTGGGTAACGGCGGCGGCCACCGTGGCGGCAAAGGCGTGGCGGTCGTCCGACTCGGGCAGGGTCAGTTCGTAATGTCGCCAGGGGCCTTCGCTGCCGTGCGGTGTCAGTGTTGGGCGCAGTTGCAGTTGAGCCAGCGCCGATTGCAGCGCGTCGGGGGCGAGATCGGTGACAAGCGCCAGCGCGTGCGTGCGCTGCAGTTCAGCCAGGCGCGCATCCACTACCAATCTGCCCGCTTTGAGGATGAGCACGCGGTCACACAGCGCTTCCACCTCCTGCATGATGTGGGTGGAAAGGATCACCGTGGCGTGTTTGGACACGTCGCGGATCAACTGGCGCATCTGCTCGGTCTGGGTGGGATCCAGGCCGTTGGTGGGTTCGTCGAGGATCAAGAGATGCGGCTTGCCCAGCAGCGCCTGCGCCACGCCCACCCGCTGCTTGTAGCCGCGCGATAGGTGGGCGATGGGGGAGAGGAATTTCTCGGTCAGCGTGGTGGCCTCGACCACCCGGCGGATTTCGGCGGTCTTCAGTTCACCCTGCAGGCCCTTGAGGCTGGCGGCGTAGTCCAGGTAGTCGGCCACCGGCATTTCCGGATACAGGGGCAGGTTTTCGGGCAGGTAGCCCAGGCGCTGCTGCACCAGTTTGGGGCTGGCGCCGAGATCGATGTTGTCCACGGTGATACGGCCCTGGTCGGGTTCCAGGTAGCCGCTGATGACTTTCATGATGGTGGTCTTGCCGGCACCGTTGTGGCCCAGCAGGCCGGCGATTTCACCGGCCCCGATGGTGAAACTCAGGTCGTCCACGGCTTTGAATTCACCGTAGGAACGACTCAAGCCGCTAACGCTAAGCATGAGAAATCCTCCAAGGATGAAACGAAGGTGCAGGTGCTAACGCCCCACGGGGCGGCATCGGCTAACGAGGTGGCGTACAATGCCCGTAAAAATCACGGTAAGTATTTATGTCTTCTGCAACCTTGCGTATCGCCACGCGCGAAAGTCCCCTGGCCCTGTGGCAGGCCAATCACGTCAAGCAGGCGCTGGAAGCGGTGCATCCCGGGCTCACGGTGAGCCTGGTGCCCATGACCACCCGGGGCGATCAGATACTGGATTCGCCGCTGTCGCGCATCGGCGGCAAGGGCTTGTTCATCAAGGAGTTGGAAGTGGCCATGTTGGACGGCCGCGCCGACATCGCCGTGCATTCCATGAAAGACGTGCCCATGGAATTCCCCGAAGGGCTGGGGCTGGCGGCGATCTGCGAGCGCGAAGACTGCCGCGATGCCTTCGTGTCCAACCACCATGACAGCCTGCAGGCCCTGCCGCAGGGCGCGGTGGTGGGCAGCTCCAGCCTGCGCCGGCAATGCCAGTTGCGTTTCCTGCGGCCGGACCTGCAAATCCGCGATCTGCGCGGCAACGTGGGCACGCGCCTGCGCAAGCTCGACGGCGGCGAATACGACGCCATCATCCTCGCCGGAGCCGGTCTGATCCGCCTTGGTCTGTTGGAACGCATCCGCGAATTCCTGGCGCCCGAAATCAGCCTGCCCGCCGGCGGTCAGGGCGCGGTGGGCGTGGAATGCCGCCTCGAGGACGCCGCCACGCTCCAGCTGTTGGCGCCGCTGCATCACGAACCCACCGCCATTTGCGTGCGCGCCGAACGCGCCATGAATGCGCGTCTGCAAGGCGGTTGCCAGGTGCCGATCGCGGCCCTCGCCGAGTTGGGAACGGACGGTCAACTGCACATGCGCGGCCTGGTGGGCACGCTGGACGGCACGCGCATACTGCGCAGCCAGATCAGCGGTGCGGCGCACATGGCCGAGGATCTGGGCGAGATTCTTGCCGACGATCTGCTGCGCCAGGGGGCGTCGGCGATACTGGAGGCCCTATAAGTGGCGGCCGGGCCGCTGGCCGGGCGGCTGTTCTGGCTCACGCGGCCAGAAGGACAGAACGCGCCAGTGCAGGCCGCGCTGGAAGCACAGGGTGCGCAGGTGCTGTGTGTGCCGCTGCTGCGGATCGAAGCGCTGCCCCCCACGCCGCAAATGCGGGAAACGATCCAGCAGCTCGACCGCTATTCCCTGCTGTTCTACGTCAGCGCCAACGCCGTAAAAATCGGGCTGGACCGCATCTTCGACTGGTGGCCGCAGTATCCGGAAGGCATCACCAACTTCGCCGTGGGTTCCGGCACCGCCGCCGTCTTGCAGGCGCGCGGCTTAGGCGTGTACTACCCCAGTGAACGGATGACCAGCGAAGCGCTGCTGGAACTGCCGCAGCTGCAGCACGTGGCCGGCAAGCGCGCGTTGATCGTGCGTGGCGTGGGCGGGCGCGAAGTCATGGCACGTAGCTTGCGCGAACGCGGCTGCCAGGTGGATTACCTGGAGCTCTACCGGCGCATGCTGCCGCCTCATCCCCCCGAACACTTGGCAAGCATGCTGAGCGACACCTTTCCCGATGCGGTGGTGCTGAGCAGCGCGGATGCCATGGACAATCTGGTCACGCTGTTTGCGCCGCTTGGCGATCAATGGCGCACGCTGCCGCTCGTGGTCGCGTCCGAACGGTTGCGGCAACATGCGCTTTTGCTCGGATTTGCGGAGGTGCGCTGTCTCGAGAACGCAAGCGATGCCGCTATAATCGCTGGCCTGTGCGACTCCTTCGGGCAGGAGCCCTCCCATGTCTGAGCAACCTACACCCCCGGCTACGGACCCGACGCAGGATGCTGCGCCAATGCCATCGCCTGGTGCCGCGGCTGACAGCGATCAGCCCGATGCCGTGTCGCCGGCTGGCAACGGCCGGTCCGATACTGCAGTGCCCACAAGCGCCGGACGGCCCGATGCAGCACTGCAATCCACCACGAAGCCTGCCGATGCCAAAGCGCAGGGCGCCGCCGCCAAGCTCCGGCCCGCCAGTAAGCCGACCGGCAGCACGCCAAGCCGCGCCCCCCTCTATTTGCTTGCGCTGATCATACTGGCTGGCCTGGCGGCTCTCCTTTATCACGATGCGCAGCAACAAAAAGCCATCACCGCGCTGCACGACGATTATCTGCAACTGCAACAACAGCGCGATGCGCTCGATGCCCAGGTGGCCACGCTGCAGCAGGCGCGCGCCAGTCTGGAACAGAATCAGCAGGCGCTGCTCGATGCCGACCAGACCAGTCAAAGCACGCAATCACGTCGCTTCGAGTCGCTTGATCGCGAACTGGCGGCGCTACGCACCCGTATCGGCAGCGATACCGGCCAGACCGCCGATAGCACCTGGCGTCTCATGGAGGCGGAATCGCTGCTGCGCCTGGCGCAACAGCGTTTGCTGCTTGCCGGCGACGTGCGTCCCGCCCTTGGCCTCAGCCTGGCCGCCGACGAACTGCTGCGCCGCATCGACGACGGCGCGGTGTTCAACGTGCGCGAAGCATTGGGGCGCGACATTGCGGCGCTGCAAGGCGTGCGCGAAGTGGACATTCCCGGCCTTTACGCCCGCCTTGGCGGTGCCATCGCGCAGGTGGATACCCTGGCGGTGCAGCCCGAAGGCGATGCGCCCGATTTCCGCGTGCAGGCGCAGGAAGCCGGTGACGCATCCAGTTCCTGGTGGCGCGCGGCGCTTGCCGGTTTCGGCCAGTATTTCGTAGTGCGGCACGACGTGGACACGCCCGTTGCCCAGTTGACCTCCGAGCAGGCCTGGGTGGTCAAGGAGCAGGTGCAACTGCAACTGGAAGAAGCGCGCGTGGCGTTGCTGCGTGGGCAGGAAACTCTTTACCTCAGCGCATTGGAAGCGGCGAGCGCGGGTGTCGCACAGTGGCTGCAAGGCGAAGGCAAACCCGCATTGCTCAGCGAGCTGCAAGCACTGCACACCAGTGCAATGCGCACCGAGTTGCCCACGGCGGACGCCGGCCTGCAGGCATTGCGTGCCTTGCAGGAGCAGCGGGACGCCGCCCCATGACGCGCCTTTTCATCATCCTGCTGGTGGCGCTGGTATTGGGCGCCGCGCTTGCGCTGTTTCTGGCGGACGATCCCGGCTACGTGCAGGTGGTGTTCCACGGCTGGTCGCTGGAATCGACGCTGGGCGCGGTGCTGTTGCTGTTGATCGTCCTGCTGGTGCTGGTGATCGGCGGGATATGGCTGTTGCGCTTGTTCAATCCGCTCAAATTGTTCAGCCCAAAACTTTGGCAACGCTTGAGCGCGCGCCGCAACGCGGTGCAGGCCAGCAACGAAGGCTTGCGCCTGCTGCTGCTCGGCCACTGGCAGAACGCCTATAAACTGCTGGTGGAAAATGCCGAGCGGGTGGAAAACCCGATGGTCAATTATCTGGCAGCCGCCCTGGCTGCGCATGAACGCGGCGACAGGCTGGGCCGCAATTTTTGCCTGGAGCGCGCCGAAAAGCGCACCGAAGGCGACAACTACGGCATCCGTTCCCTGCGCGCCTGGTGCGAAGCGCGCGACGGTGAACTGGAAAACGCCATGGCGCAGTTGCTGGCGCTCAAGCGCTTGGTGCCCGACAGTCCCTTCATCCTGCGGCAGATCAAGGACTGCTGTTTGCGCCTTGGCGATTGGGAAGGGCTGGACGAGGTGCTGCCGCTACTGGAAAAGCATCAGGTGGTGCCGGCGGCGGAACTGGCGGAACTGCGCAACAGCGTGGCGCGCCATCATCTGTTGCGCGCGGGCACCGAAGGTATCGAGCCGCTGCGGCTGGCCTGGCAGGATATGTCAAAGGCGCAGAAGCAGGATCAGGATCTCGCCACGCTCTATTTGCAACAGTTGGTAAAAAACGAGGCGGACGTCGATGCCCAGGCCCTGTTGAGCCGCCAACTGAAACAGCATTGGGACAATGCCCTGGTGGCCAGCCTCGGCTACCTGCCAAGTGAAAACCCGCAACAATTGCTGTTGATCCTGGAAGAGCAATTGAAAAGCCGTCCGAACAATCCCGTGCTGCTGCTCACGCTTGGGCGCGTGTGTCTGCGCAATCAACTGTGGGAAAAGGCGCGGGAGTATTTCGAACACGCGCTGCGCATGTCCGATTCCGGGCAGCTGACCGCCGAGATCAGCGGCGAACTGGCGCGTCTGGCGCTGCACCAGGGCGAGGGCGCGCTTGCGCTGGAACACTATCAATGCGCCATGCAACTCCTGCCCCACGCCTTGCCCGACCTGCCGTTGCCGGCGCGTGGCAGATGAGGCCTTGTCCATGAATCTGTCGAAACACGCGCTGCTGTGGCTGTTGGCGTTGGTTTCGCTGCTCGATGGCGCTGTCCAGCAATTGACGGCGCCGGGCACGTTGTTCAGCGTCAGTGGCGCGCTGTTCCTGGTGCCGGAAACCCTGCTGGTGTTCCTGTGGTATTGCCGCGATACCAGTGAGCGCGGGCTGCGCCGCCGGCCATCGATGAACGCCGCGGTTATCCTGTTGCCGCTGGTGGCATTGCCCTATCATTTTTTCCGCACGCGCGGTTTTGCCCAGGGCCTGAAGCCGGTCGGCGGTTTCGTTGCCTGCCTGCTTGGCTATCTGCTGCTCATGGACCTTGGCGCGTACGCGGCGTATTTCGTCCTGCAAAACTGAATAGCAAGCGAGGGATTGTCATGAAACCACGCATCACCGTCCTCACCCTGGGTGTCGATGACCTGGACGCTTCCCTGCGCTTCTATCGCGAGGGCCTGGGCTTTGCTACGGAAGGTATCGTGGGCACCGAATTCGAACACGGCGCGGTGGTGTTCATTCAACTGCAGCCGGGTTTGCGCCTGGCGCTGTGGCCGCGCAAAAGCATCGCGCATGACACGGGGCTTGCGGTTGGTCCTGCCAGCAGCACGGAACTGACGCTTGGACACAACGTGGCGTCACGCAAGGAGGTCGATACGGTGATGGCCAGGGTGGCGCTTGCCGGCGCGCATATCGTCAAGCCGGCGCACGATACCTTCTGGGGCGGTTATTCCGGCTATTTCCAGGATCCCGATGGGCATCTGTGGGAGGTGGTGTGGAATCCGCAGTGGCAGGAAGAAGCGGAAATGGTCGCGGAACCTGACGATACGGCGGTGCGCACCGCACTGTGGCGGGCGCTGCATGTATTGGCGGATCCACCGCCGCATGTATTGCGCGATGAAGTCGGCATGCATCTGGTGGCACCGCCCGCGAACTGGGCCGAGCGGCCCGACATGAGCGAGTTCACCAAACCTTTCCGTGCCTCCATCCTGGCGCGGGCACGCTTCGTCGAAGACCTGGTATTGGAACAATTGGCACAGGGCGACGCGCAGTACGTCATTCTCGGCGCGGGTCTCGATACCTTCGTGCAACGCCATTCCCAACTCGGTACGCGGCTGCAAGTGTTCGAGATCGACAAGCCGGGCCCACAGGCGTGGAAGCGCAAGCGTTTGCTCGAGCTTGGCCTCGGCGTTTCACCCGCGTTGCATCTGGTGCCGGTGGATTTCGAGGCCGGCGCCGATTGGTGGAAGCAGCTGGCGGCGGCGGGCTTCGATGCTTCGCGGCCGGCAGTGGTGGCGTCCCTTGGGGTCAGCATGTACCTGACCCAGGAAGCGATCGTGGCTACCCTGCGCCAGGTGGCGGCGCTTCCTCCAGGATCCACGTTCGTCATGTCGTTCATGTTGCCGATCGAGCGGCTGGATTCTGCAATACGCCCCGGGGTGGAACGCGCCGCGGCGGGTGCGCGCGCCAACGGCACGCCTTTCGTCAGTTTTTTCATGCCGGAGGAGATACTGGCGCTGGCGCGCACCGCCGGCTTCAAGGAATTCCGCCACGTGCCTTCCGGCGTGCTGGCACAGCGCTATTTTGCCGACAGAAGCGATGGCCTGCGTCCGCCGGACAATGCGGAGGAGCTGTTGGTGGCGCGAACTTGATGAGTCACATTATTCCTTGCGGCAGGTAACTCTCCGCGTAGGGACAAGCGCGGCAGTTTTCGAGATATTGTAGAGAAGGAGTTCCCATGCGCGTTCATGTTCTGCAGCACGTTCCGTTCGAAGGGCTGGGCAGTATCGAGCCCTGGCTGCGAGCCCGCCATGCAACCGTCACGACCACGTGCTTTTTCGAAGCCTCCGCCACACTTCCAGCCTTGAGCGAATTCGACGTGCTGGTGGCGCTTGGTGGGCCGATGAGCGTCAACGACGAAGCGGAGCTGCCCTGGCTGCGTGAGGAAAAACGTTTCGTCAGGGAAGCGGTGCAAGCGGAAAAAGCGGTGCTTGGTATTTGCCTCGGTGCCCAGCTGATTGCCGCTGCGCTTGGCGCGCGCGTGTATCCCGGGCCCGAGCGTGAAATCGGCTGGTTTCCGATACAGGCACGTGAGCATGGGAAGCATACTTTCAAGTTTCCCGAGCAGATACAGGCCTTTCACTGGCACGGCGAAACTTTCGACCTGCCGCCCGGCGCCGTCCATCTTGCGCGCAGCGAGGCATGTGTCCATCAAGCGTTTCAAATTGGCACACGCACGCTTGGCCTGCAGTTCCATCTGGAAACCACGCCACAAAGCGCGGACGCCATCATCACGCACTGCCGCCACGAACTGACGCCGGATCGCTACGTGCAAAGCGAAGCGCAATTGCGCGCCGCGCCCGCGCCGCGCTATGCCGAGATCAACGGTTTGATGGATGCGGTGCTCGCTTACCTCACGCGAAATACGGTGTAGAACAATGGAGGGTGTTGGTGAGAAACCTGCCGCCGGTGTGATTCCCGAAAAGACTACCTTGGAAGCATATGCTGCTGAGGAGAACGGCTGATGCCGCCCTTCAGCCGAGTGCGCTCCGCGCTGCGCTATCTCGCACACGCCGATCCGTTCTACAAATGGCGGGTACATCGCGCGTCGTGCCCGAATTGCAAGGGCAACTTCTTTCTATCGCTACGCGCCGATCCATTCATGACGCGTTGCCTGTCCTGCCTGGCAAACGCCACCAACCTTTCCCTGATTCCTGTCATCCAACAGCACAGCGAGCACTGTCGTGTGGAAACAGCCTGGGAAATGTCCACCTACGGCGCCACGCTCGCCTATCTCAAAAGGCAGGTGCCACGAGTCTACGAAAGCGAATTCTTTCCCGGCATTGAACCCGGCCACCAGGTCAACGGAATTCTCAACCAGGACGTACAGAACACATCCTTTGCGGATGATACCCTCGACCTGATCACGTCCAATCAAGTATTCGAGCACGTGGAGGACGACGTGAAAGGCTTCCGTGAATGTCACCGCATCCTTAAACCCGGCGGCGCACTGATCTGCAGCCTGCCCCTGTACGATCTCCCCGCCACGCAGCAGCTTGCACGGATAAGCCATGGCAAAATCGAACACCTCGCCCCACCCGAATATCACGACAGCCGCCGAGGCGGTCCAGGCTCCGCCCTATGCTTCTGGCGCCACAGCTTCCACGACATCATCGCGCGCGTCGCCAGCGTGGGATTTTCCGCAAAACTCATCGACGTTCGCTTGCCCGCCACCTCACCAGAGCCTACGCTCGTGGTGTATGCGCGCAAGCCAGTCGTGTCGTCGCCTTGAAGTCATGTTTAAGGGGTTGAGACGCTAGCTCGTTTTCGAGAGGAGTCTGTATGGCCGTTCAAGTACTTCCCATCATCAGGGCTGTGGCGCCTTATCTCGCGCAGGTTGCCACCGCGGCGCTGCCGCACTTTACTTCCAAGCCGTCGGGCGTGGCCAGGGAGGATCCCGTGATCGCCAGGCAGATCGAGGAGTTGCAGGCGGCGGCCAGGCAGAATGCCGAGTCCATTCACACGCTGGCGGAGAAGCTGCAGCAGGCTATCGCAGGCATCGAACAAGCGGCGAATGAGGCGAAAAAGGAAATCAACACCTACAGAACGCTATTGTTCGTTTCCCTGGCGCTTTCCGCTGCCTCCATGCTGCTCAACGTTCTATTGCTCGCGCAGCGCGGCATTGGGGGGTGAGCCATGCCGGATACTGGTGAAATAGCGCTGCGCCTGCTGGCGGCGGCATTCCTTGGCAGCGCCATAGGTCTTGAACGGGAGCGGCTGTTGTGGGCCGCGGGCTTGCGTACCCACATGCTGGTCTGCGTGGGCTCGGCGTTGATCATGCTGGTGTCCGCGTTCGGTTTTGGCGATGCGTTGAAGAATCCGGATGTCGTGCTGGATCCTTCGCGTGTGGCGGCGCAGGTGGTGAGTGGCATCGGTTTTCTTGGCGCCGGGACCATTCTGTTGCGTCACGACGTGATCCGTGGGCTGACCACGGCTGCGAGCCTGTGGACCGTGGCAGCGATAGGCCTGGCGGTGGGCGGCGGGCTTTATCTGCCGGCAGTGATTGCCACCGTGCTCATCCTCGGCATTTTGATGGGGCTCAAACCCCTGGAAAATCGTCTCTTCAGCCAGAGCCGGCAACGACGCACGCTGGTGGTGGAGATAGATCCCGCGCGTATCTCACGTGCCGCCGTGGTCGCATCCATTGCGCGAGAAACGGTGCACGTGAAGGAAACCCAGACACTGGCGATCGCAGGCGAGGCACACCAGGCGCTGCAGTTCCTGATAATGGCGCGCTCGGATGCCGAGCTGGGGCGTGTGGTGGAGGCGCTGCGTGGGCTCGATGGCGTGGTCAATGCCAGCCTGAATCTCTTTTAGCGAGAAGGGCGCAGGATCGTACCGCTGCGAGCCGCGTCACGACAGCCCCAGTTCCTGCCATATCCCATCCACCCGCGCTTTCACTTCATCGCTCATGCGAATCGGCCTGCCCCATTCGCGCGTGGTTTCGCCTTCGATCTTGGTGGTGGCGTCGAAACCGAGTTTGGAGCCCAGCCCCGAAACGGGCGAGGCGAAGTCCAGATAGTCGATTGGGGTGTTCTCGATACCCACGGTGTCGCGCACCGGGTCCATGCGGGTGCTCATGGCCCAGATCACGTCGCGCCAGTCGCGGGTGTTGATGTCGTCGTCCACCACGATCACGAACTTGGTGTACATGAACTGGCGTAGGAAGGACCACACGCCCATCATCACGCGCTTGGCGTGGCCGGGGTATTGCTTCTTGATGCTGACGATGGCCACGCGGTACGAACACCCTTCCGGCGGCAGGTAGAAATCCACGATTTCCGGAAACTGTTTCTGGATAATCGGTACGAACACTTCGTTCAGCGCCACGCCGAGCACGGCGGGTTCGTCCGGCGGGCGGCCGGTGTAGGTGCTGTGGTAGATCGGGTTCCGGCGGTGCGTGATGGTGGTTACCGTGAACACCGGAAATTTTTCCACTTCGTTGTAGTAGCCGGTGTGATCGCCGAAGGGGCCTTCATCCGCGAGGTCGCCGGGGTGAATCACGCCTTCCAGCACGATTTCCGCCGTGGCGGGCACTTGCAGGGTATTGGTGAGGCAGGCGGCCACTTCGGTCTTGCTGCCGCGCAACAGGCCCGCAAACCCGTATTCACTCAGCGTGTCGGGAATCGGCGTGACGGTGGCGAGCGTGGTGGCGGGGTCGGCGCCGAGCGCCACGCTCACCGGAAACGGCTGGCCGGGATTGGCCTCTTGAAAGTCACGAAAATCCAGCGCGCCGCCGCGGTGCGAAAGCCAACGCATGATGAGGCGGTTGCGGCCGATTTTCTGCATGCGGTAGATGCCGAGGTTCTGCCGTTCCTTGAGAGGACCACGGGTGATTACGAGAGGCCAGGTCATCAAGGGGCCGGCGTCGTCGGGCCAGCAGGTTTGGATGGGGAGCTGGTCCAGGTCGACTTCGCTTTCGCGGATCACCACTTCCTGGCAGGGCGGATCTTTGACTTCCTTGGGGGCGAGGTTCAGGGCTTGCTTGAACAGGGGCGCTTTTTCCCAGAGGTCCTTGAAGCCTTTTGGCGGTTCGGGCTCCTTGAGGAAGGCGAGCAGCTTGCCGACGTCGCGCAAGGAGCCAACGTTTTCCTGGCCCATGGCGAGTGCGACGCGCTTGGGGGTGCCGAAGAGGTTGCCGAGTACGGGGATGGTGTGGCCCTTGGGGTTTTCGAACAGCAGGGCGGGGCCGCCGGCCCGCAGGGTGCGGTCGCAGATCTCGGTCATTTCGAGATTAGGGTCGACCTCCTGGGTGATGCGTTTGAGTTCGCCTTGTTTTTCGAGGTGGGCGAGGAAGGCGCGCAGATCGGAGAACATGGTGGGACTCCACTTATATTGTCGTGTGGGCTGAAGGTATTAGATTCGAGACATTCGTGAAGGCCGACATGGACGGGACAGGGCAAGCGGGGCACGCCACAAGTACGTCCATGTAGGCTCGGCTCGGGCCATCCATGGCCCTCGACGTCCCCGCTCACCCTGTCCCGTCCATGCCGGCTGCAAGAGCAGTGGCAGGCAAGACAGGAAGCGAAAACAGCAGGGGCAGCCGGCGAGCGCCTATTTGCGCTTCATCGACTGGAAGAACTCTTCGTTGGTCTTGGTGTCCTTCAGTTTGTCCAGGATGAACTCGGTGGCGGGCAAATCTTCCATGGTGGTCAGCAGCTTGCGCAGGATCCACATGCGCTGCAGTTCTTCCTCGGAGGTCAACAGATCCTCGCGGCGGGTACCGGAGCGGCGCACGTTGATGGCGGGGAATACGCGTTTTTCCGCCATCTTGCGGTCCAGGTGCAGTTCCATGTTGCCGGTGCCCTTGAACTCCTCATAGATGACTTCATCCATTTTCGAGCCGGTTTCGGTCAAGCAAGTGGCGATGATGGTGAGGCTGCCGCCTTCCTCGATGTTGCGGGCGGCGCCGAAGAAGCGTTTGGGGCGTTCCAGGGCGTGGGCGTCCACGCCGCCGGTGAGCACCTTGCCCGAGGAGGGGATCACGGTGTTGTAGGCGCGGGCGAGGCGGGTGATCGAATCGAGCAGGATCACCACGTCTTCCTTGTGTTCCACCAGGCGCTTGGCTTTTTCGATCACCATTTCGGCCACCTGCACGTGGCGCGCGGGCGGTTCGTCGAAGGTGGAGGCCACCACTTCACCGCGCACGCTGCGCTGCATTTCGGTGACCTCCTCCGGACGTTCGTCGATCAACAGTACGATCAGGCGGCATTCGGGGGCATTGCGGGTGATGGATTGGGCGATGTTCTGCAGGATCAGGGTCTTGCCGGCTTTTGGCGGCGAGACGATCAGGCCGCGCTGGCCCTTGCCGATCGGCGCCACGAGGTCGATGACGCGGGAGCTGAGGTCTTCGGTGCTGCCGTTGCCGGCTTCGAGTGCCAGGCGCTGGTCGGGGAAAAGAGGGGTGAGGTTTTCGAACAGAACTTTGGTACGGGCGTTTTCAGGCTTGTCGAAGTTGATTTCGTCCACCTTGAGCAGGGCGAAGTAGCGTTCGCCATCCTTCGGTGGGCGAATCTTGCCCGAAATCGTGTCGCCGGTGCGCAGGTTGAAGCGGCGAATCTGGCTGGGCGATACGTAGATGTCGTCCGGGCCGGCCAGATAGGACGCGTCGGCGGAGCGCAGAAAGCCGAAACCGTCCTGCAGTATCTCCAATACGCCGTCACTGTAGATGTCTTCGCCATTTTTGGCGTGCCGTTTCAGCAGCTGGAAGATGATGTCCTGCTTGCGCGTGCGGCTGACGTTCTCTATGCCCATCTCTTCGGCCGTCTGCAACAGCTCGGAAATGGGTTTGGTTTTTAGTTCTGATAAATTCATAGGCGAGAGTTGGGAGAAAATATGGGGAGTCCTCTGCGGGAGGGTTGGGATTGATGGGACTATAAAGAATTGGTCAAGTCGGCGGTCGGTCTAGGTCGGGGCAGAAGATTCTGTCTGGCGGGCTGAGCGAAACGCTGGCTTACGGGTAAAGCTCCACTGCTTATTGAACGGTTACACGATCAGGTAACAAAAACGCTAAGGCTAGCTGCTTTAATCTCGCAATCGGCTCGCAGGAGCCACCCATCGGGTGGACGGAAGTTGCGGATTTCTGCTCAGGAAAAGGTGTCGAGGTGACAAGCAGGCCTTAAATCTAGCACTGCCGATTGGAGGTGTCCAGAAAAAAATTAGCCTTGATCGCGGTGCCGGAGCTGGCGTCTGTCAGCCCCGGCAAAGGCCGTTTCAGATGGTGCTGTCGATGAATGCGGCCAGCTGCGATTTGGACAGTGCGCCCACTTTCTTGGCCACCACTTCGCCGTCCTTGAACAGGATCAGCGTGGGGATGCCCTTGACGCTGTATTTAGGCGCGGTGGCGGGCTGGGCGTCCACGTCCAGCTTGCAGATCTTGAGCTTGCCCGCGTATTCGTCGGCCAGCTCGTCCAGAATCGGCGCGATCATCTTGCAGGGGCCGCACCACTGTGCCCAGAAATCGACCAGTACCGGGCCGGAGGCCTTCAGTACGTCGTCTTCGAAGCTGGCGTCAGTGACGTGGGTCAGGTGTTCGCTCATAGTGATGCTTCCTTCAGTTCCCCTTGGCGGGGTGTGGGTAAACCGGCGCTGCGGCGGCATGCCCTTCATATAAGGGCTGTGGCCGTAGTTTCAACAAATGTTTCAACATCGTTTCAAGAACCGGGCCGGCATTTTACACCTGGCGCTCAGACTGTGTTGAGTTTTTCCGCCATGGTCAGCGCGAAATAGCTGAGAATGCCGTCCGCCCCGGCACGTTTGATGCTCAGCAGCGTTTCAGGAATGATCTTGTCCGGGTCCAGCCAGCCGTTTTCAAAGGCGGCCATGAGCATGGCGTACTCGCCGCTCACCTGGTAGACGAAAGTGGGCACGCCAAACTGATCCTTCACCGCCTTGACGATGTCGAGATAGGGCAGGCCCGGCTTCACCATGACCATGTCGGCGCCTTCTTCCAGGTCCAGCGCCACCTCGTGCAGCGCCTCGCGCGCGTTGCCGGGGTCCATCTGATAGTTTTCCTTGGTGCTGCGGCCCAGGTTGCCGGCGGAACCCACCGCATCGCGGAAGGGGCCGTAGTAGGCGGAGGCGTACTTGGCGGAATAGGCGAGGATGCGGGTGTGGATGTGGTCGGCGTCTTCCAGCGCTTCACGGATGGCTTGGATACGGCCATCCATCATGTCGGAAGGCGCCACCACGTCGGCGCCGGCTTCGGCGTGTGACAGCGCCTGCTGCACCAGCGTGTCCACGGTTTCATCGTTCAGCACGTAGCCGCTGTCGTCGATGATGCCGTCCTGCCCGTGGGTGGTGTAAGGATCCAGGGCCACGTCGGTGATGATGCCCAACTCGGGGCAGGCATCTTTCACAGCTTTTACCGCCCGTTGCGCCAGGCCGTCCGGATTGAAGGCTTCGCGGCCGTCGAGCGACTTGGTGGCAGGGTCGGTTACCGGAAACAGGGCCAGGGCGGGAATGCCAAGGGAATGGGCGCGTTTGGCTTCCACCACCAGCTGGTCCACGCTGACGCGTTCGATGCCGGGCATCGAGGCTACGCGTTCGCGCTGGTCACGGCCTTCGATCACGAACATCGGGTAGATCAGGTCCGCCGGGGTCAGCACGGTTTCGCGCATCAGCGCGCGGCTGAAGGCATCGCGGCGCATGCGGCGCATGCGGGTGGCGGGGTAGAAGCGGTTGGTCGGGGTAAAGGACAAGGCAGGCTCCGTCTGTTTCAGGCGCTCTTGCGCACGCTTTGGTACACGCTGGCGGCCACCAGCATGGCAAAGCCGATCAACGCCCATTGTGGAATGCCGAGGCCAATCACCGGATCCACCCAGGCCACTTCGGCGCAGTTGCCGTCGCCGGCGAACAGCACCTTGGCCACGTCCAGCAGCGGAAAGTCGGTTTCCAGCATGTAGCTGATGCTGGGCAGGCACTGGGGCACCTGGTCCGCGGGCAGATGCTGCAGGTAGATCTGGCGCAGGGCAAAGCCCGAACCGGCAAGCGCCATCAGCGTGGCGGCGGCGCCGTAGCGGCGTCTGCCGACGGCGCCGGGGTTGTGCACGGCGGCGGCAAGTGCCACCAGCCCGGTCAATATGAAGAATACCCGCTGCATGATGCACAGGGGGCAGGGTTCGAGCAGCATCGAATACTGCATGTACAGTGCAATGCCGATCATGGCGGCACAGAACAGGAAGATGTAGAGGTTGACCAGGCGAGGGGCTAGGTAATTCATGGTATGGGGTTCCGCGTGAGATGCACTGAGAATAGCAGTTGGTCCTGCGTCGGCAAAGCGGCTGCGCTCAGCTGTCGTTGAGCTGCTGCACGTAGGTGGCGAAGTCGAGTGTGTCGGCGGCTTCGATTTCCTGCTGCCGGCGCAGCGATTCCGCGGCGCTGGCCTGCAGCCGCTCGACGGTGCTCAGTGCCAGCGACCGGCTGCGGAAATAGTCGCTGTTGGCCAGCGACTGGTTCATGGCAAAGCCGAAATAGCCGGTTTTGACCTCGTGCATGCGCTGCAGCACGCGTGCCGAGGGCGTCAGTTCGGGTTCGTCGATCTTGCGCGCTTCGTTGGTGACGGCGGCGCCATGCTCATGGTTGCCATGCACGCTGTCCAGCAGCGTGGCCACGGCGCCCACTTCCGCCAGAATCTCGTGCGCCCAGTCGCGCAAGCCGACCGGGCTTTCGTTGCGCAGCAGCTGCAGCGCGGGATCGCGCCCCTGCTTGACCACCCGCTTCTGGTTGCCGTCCAGTTCCTGGTACTGCGGCCGGTAGATGGGCGGGCTGTCGTGGAGCAGGCAGAACAGCAGGAAGCAGTCGAGAAAACGCATCTGTTCGGCTTCGATGCCCACCGACAGGAAGGGATTGAGGTCCAGGCAGCGCACTTCGATGTATTCCACGCCCTGCTCGCGCAGCGCATGCACCGGCCGCTGCCCCTGCGGCGCGATGCGCTTGGGACGGATGGTGCTGTAGAACTCGTTTTCGATCTGCAATACGTTGGCGTTCACCTGCGCGGGCGAGCCGTCTTCGGTCCTGAAGTTGGCGTAGGCCGGATAGGGCGTCTTGATGGCCTTGAGCACGCCGTCGGCATATTCCTCGAGCGAGTTGTAGCTGACGTAGAGCGCGGCCTGCGCCTGGCTGGTGTAGCCCAGGTCGCCCATGCGCAGCGAGGTGGCATAGGGCAGGTAAAGCGTGCGGTCGTCGTAGTTTTCCAGGCCGTGATCGGGATTGTTGCGCACGAAGCTGCCGCACAGGGCCGGCGAGGCGCCGAACAGGTACAGGAGCAGCCAGCAATGACGGCGGAAGTTGCGGATCAGGTGGAAGTACTGCGTGGTCTTGAAGTCCTGCAGCGGGCTGCTGTCGCCCAACAGTTCCTGGTACAACTGCCAGAACTCATCCGGCAGGGAAAAGTTGTAGTGAATGCCGGAAATAGTCTGCATCGAGCGCCCGTAGCGAAAACCGAGGCCCTTGCGGTAGAGCGTTTTCAACCGGCCGATGTTGGAGTTGCCGTACTGCGCCAGGGGAATGTTGTCGTCGTCGCCGAGTACGCAGGGCATGCTGGAAATCCACAACAGTTCCTCGCGCGGCAGTTGGGTATAGACGAAGGCATGGATGTCCGACAGAAATGCGATGCTTTCGCGCGGGTCCTGGAATACCGGGGTGATCAGCTCGATCAGCGCCTCGGAGAAATCGGTGGTGATGTTGGCGTGGGTCAGGGCGCTGCCAAGGCCCTCCGGATGCGGCGTCATGGCAAGCCGGCCTTCGGGCGTGACGCGCAGGCTTTCCTTTTCGATCCCGTGATTGATCCGTGTCAGGCAGGCGAGCCCACCGGCCTGGCGCAGCAGATTGAGGTGACGCTTGAACTGTGCGGACAAAGGAGTTTTCCCATCATGGGGCGGGGTGTGTTTCGTGCGCTGTTGCCCCGTCGCGGTTCGGTGTAAGTGAGGAAGAAATAAGGAAAAACTCCTTTGCTCCCCGGCAAGGGCGGGCATTATGCCATACCAATTGCGCGGTAAGTAAAGGGGGAAATGGGCCTATTCGGAGTCGTTCAGGGCCTGCTTGAAGCGATGGATGCGGCGCCTATCCTGCTTGGTGGGACGTCCGGCCTGCGGGTCCTGCGCCTGATGCAGCAGACGCCGCTGTGCGGCGGCTTCCTCGCGTGCCGCCAGGCTCTCGGCGGTTTCCTCGTACAGCAGCGCCGCCTGCGGAGCGCCGCCGCGTTGTTCCGACAAGCCGCGCACGATCACAGTACGCGCATCCAGGCCCTGGCGTATCTGCAACTTGGCGCCCACGCCGACCTCGCGGCTGCTCTTGCAGCGTTCGCCGTTGCAATGCACCTTGCCGCCCTCGATGGCCGCCTTGGCCAGCGAGCGGGTCTTGAAGAAGCGCGCCGCCCACAGCCATTTGTCCAGGCGCAGTTTCTGTGTGTCGTGGGATTGGTTCATGCGGGCATCAACTCGGCAAAACGGTTGAAACCGCGGAAGTCGCCCGGCTCGCGCGGCGGCTGTGAGGAATCCGGCTGCAGCACCTGCAGCAAATGCTCCAGGCCTTCGCGGCGGGCGCAGTGCAGCACGCTGGGGCTGTCGTCGATGAAGAGGCAGCGGGTGTAGTCGAACTGCCCGGCCTGGCGCAGTTGCGCCCAAAAGCCCGGGTTTTCCTTGGCCAGGCCGAAGGGGTGCGAACTGTAGCTGGCGTCGAGATAGCGCTGCAGGCCGCAGATTTCCACCTTCAGCGTCATGATGGTGGGATGCGCGTTGGTCACCAGCACGGCGCGCTTGCCCTGTTGCCGCAAAAAGCCGAGAAAGCGTTCGCTGTCGGCACGAAAGCGGATCAGGTGCGCCACTTCCTGCTTGAGCGGCAACAGGTCCATTTGCAACTGCTCGCTCCAGTGATCCAGGCAGTACCACAACAGATTGCCCTGCAGCGAATCGGACAGGGTCTGCAGTTGGTGCTGCACTTCCCCCAGCGGGCGGCCGTTCAGCTCGCTGTAGCGCTGCGGCAGATGCTGCAGCCAGAAGTAGTTGTCGTAATGCAGGTCGAGCAGCGTGCCGTCCATGTCCAGCAGCACGGTGTCGATTTCGCTCCAATTGACCATTGCGCGGCGTCAGCTCCTATAATCGGGCTTCCATTATAAGCCCCGGCATACGCTTGCACTGTTGCGGGTCGCGTCGGGCCTGCATCAGGATGTCGTTCATGCCGTTTTCCGACCTTGCTTCTCTTTCCGCTCTTTTCGAACCCACGCTTGCCATTGCCCGCGAGGCGGGCGCGGCGATTCTGCAGGTGTACGGCGAGGAAGATGTGGGGGTGACGTTCAAGGATGACAAGTCGCCGCTCACCCGCGCCGATCTTGCCGCCCATCAGGTGATCGTGGCCGGCCTGCAGGCGCTTACGCCCGCCATTCCGGTGCTGTCCGAGGAATCGGTGGCCGTGCCCTGGGACACGCGCCGGCAGTGGCAGCGCTACTGGCTGGTCGATCCTCTGGACGGCACCAAGGAATTCATCAAGCGCAACGGCGAATTCACCGTGAACATTGCACTGATCGACCAGGGCGACGCCGTGCTCGGCGCGGTATACGTACCGGTGCAGGACGTGCTGTATGGTGGTCTGCAAGGCGGTGGCGCCTGGAAATGGACGGCGGGACGCCGCGAGCGCATCGAGGCGGGCCGACTGAAAGCCGAAGCCACCACCCTGCGCGTGGTGGCCAGCCGCAGCCACAAGGACGCCAAGCTGGCGGGCTGGCTCGCAGAGGCGCAGCAATACTTTCCCGACATCGAACTGGTAAGCATGGGCAGCTCGCTGAAGATCTGCGTGGTGGCCGAGGGCATGGCCGACGTGTATCCGCGCCTGGGACCCACCAGCGAATGGGACACCGCCGCCGCGCAGGCGGTGCTGGAGGCGGCGGGCGGCCGTCTGATCGCGTTCGACGGCCGGCCCTATCGCTACAACACCAAGGAAAACCTGCTCAATCCCAATTTCCTGGCGCTTGGCGCCGTGGACGACACTTTGCTGCAACGGCTGGCGCACTGAATTACCACGCATTGCGGAATTCGCCGGCAACCCGGCAAAGCGGCGCTGGCAAGGGGGATTGCGGTGGACCATCATGGAACTGCGCATTTCAGAGGGTTCGGCCTTGGCGGCATCGCTTACCCATCATCGCGACCTGCACACGGGTCGCTCGCTCTGGTCGTCGCGGCGTCCGCCGAAGATCGCAATCTCCCATCTTACCCGTACCATTCACTGCGATGCCGTGGTGGTCGGCGCCGGCATTTCCGGTGCCTTGATCGCGGAAAGCCTGTCGGACGCGGGACTGCGCACTGTCATCCTCGACCGGCGCGGCGCGATCGCGGGTTCCACGCTGGCCTCTACGGCATTGCTGCAATACGAACTCGACATGCCACTGAGCCTCATGGCGGACCGGATCGGCAGGCGGCGGGCGGAGCGTATCTGGCGCCGCTCGCGCCTGGCGGTGGACGCCTTGCGCGAACGCACCGAGCGCCTGGGTTTGCAGGTGGAAGCCGTTACGCGCAATTCGCTGTATCTCGATGGCAACCTGCTCGATGCGAGGGGGCTGGAGCGCGAAGCCGAGGCGCGGCGCCGGGTCGGGCTCGAAGTGGAACTACTCAAACCGGCGGCTGTAAAGGAGCGTTATGGCATTCGTGGCCGGCATGCCCTGCTTGGGTTCGGCAACTATTCCGCGGATCCGCTCAAGCTGGCGGCGGGCTTTCTGAACGTGGCCCTTGCACGCGGCGCGCGGCTGTATGCGCCGGTGGACGTGGCAGACATCGCGGCACATGCCGATGGCGTCACGGTGTACAGCGCCCAAGGCCCGGAGGTACGCGCCGCCTGCGTGATCATGGCCACCGGCTACGAAATGGTGAAAGGCATCCCACGCAAGGGCAACCGCATCTGCTCCACCTGGTCGATCGCCACCCGGGCGCAACCGCGGGCGCTGCGGCCAAACATGCCGATGATCTGGGAAGCCGCGGAACCGTATCTGTACATACGCACCACGCCGCGTGGCGAGGTGGTTTGCGGTGGAGAGGACGAGGAGATCAGCGACAGCGCGGCGCGTGATGCCAAGATCGCGGCAAAGGCCGGCGTCCTGTCGCGCAAGCTGGGGGCGTTGCTGCCCTGGCTGGATACCACACCGGCTTTCGCCTGGGCGGGCAGCTTTGGCGACAGCCCCACCAGCACGCCGACCGTGGGCAGGATTCCAGGTAAACCGAACTGCTACGCGGCGCTTGGCTACGGTGGCAACGGCACCACGTTTTCCCTGATGGCGGCGCAGATGCTGCGCAACACGATCGTCGGCAGCGGCGACGCGGATGCGGATCTCGTCAGTTTCTACCGCAAATTCTGAAGGGTGGCGGCACCGGGGAGGACCATTCCCCGATGCCGCCGCTCACACTCAAAACATCACGTTCATGCTCAGCCAGAGGTTTCTGGCCTTGTCCTTGTTGTTGTAGTCGTCGACGGTCTGCAGTTGCCATTCGCCGGACGTATTGCGGATGAAGCTGGACTGGAAGCTGGTGAAATCCTGGTTCAGCAGGTTGTTGATGCGCGCGCTCAGGTTGATGCGGTCGGTCAACTGGTACTGCCCGCCGAGGTGCAGCACTTCGTAGGGTTTGTAGAACAGGTGATTGCCGGCGGCATCCACGCCACGGTAGCGGTCGGAGCGGGCTTCCAGGGTGAGCTGCAGGCTCAGTTTGAGGTTCACCGCCCAGTCCACCGTGGCGTTCGCCATGTGCCTGGCGGTGTTGGTCAGGGGCTGGCCGATGTTGGCGCCGCTGGTCTGTTCGCTGTCGGTAAGCGTGTAGTTGGCGCGCAGCGACCAGGCATCGCTGAGGTTGTAGCGGCCCGCCATCTCCACGCCGCGGATGCGCGCGCTGTCGATGTTGATGTTCTGCGCGTAGCTGGTGTAGTTCAGTTCGCCGTAGGCGCCGAGGTTGGCGCAGGGGCGCACGCCGCCGGTCTGCGTGCAGCTCTGGTTGGTTTCGCCGCGCGCGATCTTGTCCTCGAAGTCGTTGTGGAAGTAGGTAACGTTGAAGTTGTGGCCGGCCCCATCCACCGAGGTCCAGTACAGGCCCGCTTCGGTGTTCACGCTGGTTTCCGGCTTCAGGTCCGGGTTGCCCACGAAAGGCGAGGTGCCCTGGCTGCCGAAGCCGGTGATGCCGTCGTACAGATCGGTGGTCTTGGGCGTTTTGTAGCCGGTGCTCACGCCGCCCTTGAGGGTCCAGGCGTCGCTGAAGGTATAGACGCCGTACAGACGCGGGCTCACGTGGTTGCCGAACAGGTTGTGGTGATCCTGGCGCACGCCGGCGGTGATCGTCAGCGCTTCGATCGGGGTCCAGTTGTCTTCCACGAACACCGAGCGCATTTCGTGTTTCTGCACGGTGCCGATGCTGCTGATGCCCGATTCCATGCCGAACACGCCGTCTTCCAGTTCGCCGTTGATCATCTGTCCACCCACCACCAGGTGATGGCTGCCGCCGAAGCCCTGCAGCGGAATATCCATCTTGGCGTCCAGCGTGTATTGGCGGCTTTCCATGTCGCGCTTGGGACGCGGCAGGAAGGTCTGCACCATGAGCTGCTTGCGCTGGTCTTCGCTCAGGCCGGCATAGTCGCCGGTGCCCTTGAACATGTCCTGATGCAGCAGGCGTTCCTCCACCGTGAGCGGTAGGGTGCGGCCGTGGTTGCCGGTGTCGATGTATGCCAGCGACACCAGGCTGTTGCCGAAGCCCCAGTCCGCCGCATGCGTTACGGCCCATTGATCGCGGGTGAATTCCTGGTCCGCGGCGTAACCCGCCTGCGGCGCGGCGCGCCAGAGGCCGGCGATGCCGTCCACGGTGCCGAGCGGGTAAGCGGTGGTGCCCAGGTTGTTGGTGAACGGCGTGTTGTCGTAAATCTGTTCGGACGTGTCGTAGTCGAAGCTCAGGTCGTGCTTGTCGGTAACCCGCCAGTCCAGCGTCAGGCCCAGGGACTGGTTGGTGTTGTCGGTGGATTTGCCGCCGCCGCCGAAGCCGAGCGAACGTTCGTGCAGGCCGCCGTCGGGATCGGTTACCGCTTCGTATTCCGGCAGCGAGGCGTCGCGCTCGTAGCGTGAGGCGCGCAGCGCCAGGCCAAGCTTGCCGGCGATCAAGGGACCGCGGGCGTTGAGGTCGTAGGTGGTATCGGCGCCGAACATGCTTTCCTGCTGAATGCTGTGGCCGGCGGTGAACGAACTGGTCCAGCGTTCGGATACCTTGCGGGTGATGATGTTGATCACCCCGCCAAGCGCGTCGGCACCGTACAGCGTGGAGGCCGGGCCGCGGATCACTTCGATGCGCTCGATGGCGTCGAGCGGCGGAATGTGGTTGAACTGGTTGCCGCCGAAGCTGTTGGGGTAGATGTCGCCGTGGTTGTTCTGGCGCTTGCCGTCGATCAGGATCAGCGTGTATTCGGAACCCATGCCGCGCATGCTGATGCTGCGCTGGCCGGTCTTGTCGGAGGTTTCGCCCACGTCCACGCCTTCCAACTCGCGCACGGCGTCGATCAGCGTCATGTAGGGGCGCTTTTGCAACTCGATGCCGCTCACCACGCTGATACTGGCGGGCGCATCCACCAGGCGCTGGTTGATGCCCGAGGCGGTAATGACCACCTCCTCGATCTCTCTTTCCTCCCGGTTCTGCTCGGCGGCCTCGGCGCCGCCGAAACTGGCGCCGAACAGCGCCGCAAGAACGCCAAGGGCAGGTTTGGTGGGTTTGAACATAAGGGCATTGCTGGCGGGGTTGGGGCTCATGGCTTCTCCGTCATTTACAAGTATGAACAATAATGCGAATGAGTATCATTTGAGAATAAAAGAAAAGCAAGCCCTATTTTTAGTGCGGGAATAAATCCCACTGCCTGCCCACCGGCTCGGATTAATGATCCAAATATCACATCCGCGCGTGCCGTCGCTTGGCCCCCTCTCGAGCGCTGTGATACACCTGATCGCACAGGAACTTCTGACTTGATTCTGACTTGAGAAGTGCCGTGCCCGTAAGCCTCATGGCACTAATGAGAGGTGAACGATGGTTACCAAAGTCAAGGCAGTACCGGAAGGCAAGCTACCCGGGCACGAAAGCGAGTTGACGCCAAAACCGAAATGGCAGCCGCGTTATCCGGGTGCCGGACGTTTGCAAGGCAAGGTGGCGCTGATTACCGGCGCCGACAGCGGCATAGGCCGCGCCGTCGCCGCGCTGTATGCGCGCGAGGGTGCCGACATCGCCGTGCTCTATCTCTGCGAGCATGACGACGCCAAGGCCACGGTGGACATCGTGGAAGGCGAAGGACGCAAGGCCATCGCGATCGCGGGAGACGTCGGCGATCCCGAATTCTGCGAAAAAGCGGTGGCGCAAACGCTGAAGGAACTCGGCCATCTGGACATTCTGGTCAATAACGCCGGCGAGCAGCATCCCGACAAGGACATCGGGGACATTTCCGACCAGCAGCTCTGGCGTACCTTTCAAACCAATATCTTCAGCATGTTCTATCTGGTGCGCGCCGCGCGTCCGCATTTGAAAAAAGGCGCGGCCATCATCAACTCCACCAGCGTCACCAACTACAAAGGCTCCACGGAGCTGCTCGACTACTCGAGCACCAAGGGGGCGATCACCGCCTTTACCCGTTCGCTGTCGGCCAACCTGGTGGGCGATGGCATTCGCGTGAACGCAGTGGCGCCCGGTCCGATCTGGACGCCGCTCAACGCTTGCGGCGGCGCCAGCGAGGACAAGCTGAAGCACTTCGGCAAGAGCACACCCATGAAACGCCCGGGCCAGCCGAACGAAGTGGCGCCGAGCTTCCTGTTCCTCGCCTGCGAGGATTCCAGCTACATGTCGGGACAGGTGCTGCATCCCAACGGAGGCATCGTCGTCAATGGCTAGTTCCTCCGTCGCGCCGGACGGCATAGACGATGAGCATAGTCGCCCGCGCCGCTGGCAACGCCATGCCAATCCCGCCGCGCTGATATTGCTGGCGCTGTGGCTTGGCGCGGGATTGGCCGGGTTTTTCGGCGGGCATGCCAATCCGGTATACGTCGATGAAACGGACGGTGCGCGTGTGGTGCTGGATTTTCCGGAAACGCTGCGCAACGGCGAACTGTTCGAAATGCGCGCCGCGGTGACGGCGAAACAAGCCCTGCAAAATCCCACCTTGGCATTATCGGTCGATTACTGGCACGAGCTGACGATCAACAGCTTCGTCCCCGCTCCGCTGAAAGAAAGCGTCGTGGACGGAGAATTCCGCTTTACCTGGGAAGCGCTGGCGCCGGGCGACACGCTGCACGTCAAGATCGACGGCCAGGTGAATCCGCAGTTCTTCCATCAAAACCGCGCGCGTGTGGCGGTGATGGATGGCGAACGCTCGATCAGCAGTCATGACACCACATTGAGGATCTGGCCCTGATGGACATCGTACTGCGCGCGTCGGTGATGTTCGTGGCCCTCTACGGGCTGCTGCGTTTGCTCGGCAAGCGTGAGTTGGGGCAGCTGACACCATTCGAACTGGTGATGATGATCGTCATGGGCGACCTGATACAGCAGGGCGTCACGCACAATGATTTCAGCCTTACCGGCGCGCTCCTGGCGCTTTCCACCTTTGCCTTCCTTGCCGTGCTGCTGAGCTGGGTCACGTATCTGTTCCCGTCCGTCGAGCGGCTGCTCGACGGCGAGCCGCGCGTGGTGATCTGCAATGGCAGATTGATCATGGAAAATTTGCGGCGCGACCGCATCACCACCAACGAAGTCGAAAGCGAAATGCGCCTGGCCGGCATTGCCTCGATGAAAGACGTGGCCTGGGCGATTCTGGAACCACAGGGCAAGATAAGTTTTATCAGGAAAGACACCAGGGACGAGTCTTGAGCGAACGGATGGAGTCCAAGCAATCATGAGCTAGATCACATCAGAGGTGAAAGAGATGAAAGTCAGCGAATGCATGACGCGCGACCCGCGTGTTGCCAGCCCGAACCAGCCGCTGCGGACAGCGGCACACATCATGGAGGAAATGGACATCGGCTTTCTGCCGGTGGGAGAAAACGACCGCCTGGTCGGCGTCATCACGGACCGTGACATCGCCATGCGCGGGGTGAGCCGGGGCCACGACGGCAATACCCAGATAGGCGACCTGATGAGCGGCCGCGTGCGTTACTGCTTTGAGAACGACGACGTCAATTCAGTGCTCGACAACATGGGGCAGCTGCAGGTTCGCCGGCTGGTGGTATTGGACCAGGACAAGCGGCTTGCGGGCGTGGTGACGATCGGTGACATATCCCGGGCCAACAACAGCAGCATGCCCAAGACCGGCGCGGCGCTGTGCGAGATTTCCAAGAACGGCACCGAGCACATTCAGCAGGGCAAAGGCAAAGGTAAATCCAGCGCCAGGGCATCTTCGTAGAGATGCCGGGAGGAAGATCATGCCGCGTGGCGACAAAAGCAGTTACACGCCCAAGCAGAAGCGCAAGGCTGAGCATATCGAAGAAGGCTACAAGGATCGCGGCGTTCCCCGCAAGGAAGCGGAGCGGCGCGCGTGGGCCACGGTAAACAAGGAGTCCGGAGGCGGCAACAAGTCCGGCTCCGGACGCGGCAAACCCGATACGCACGAATCATCCTCGCGCGGCGGCAAGGCGCACAAGTCCGGCTCGCAGGAGCAGCGCTCCGCCGCCGCGCGCAAGGGATGGGTAACGCGGCGCAAGCGGGAACAGGCCGGGAAAAAATCAGCAGGGAAATAACGAGGAAAAACCCCACCACCCTGCTCGATAGACAGCCCGGTGGGCAAAGCGGTGGGGTTTCTGGAACATCCGGCTTTCACAAGCGGCGCTTCCCATGGAAGGCTCCGCTCGCTCCGATCCCTGGCAGAAAAGGCCCCAGCCAATGGCCGGGGCCCTGTCACTGGCAGGTATCAACAATCCCTTCAACTACGCCCGCCTTTGCGGCCCGCTTCCCTGGCTTCCTGGGAATTGAATTCGTGGGCATTGCCACGCGCATGCGCGGCCTTCCCACCTTTTTCGCCAGCCTCGCGTGCTTCCTGCGAATTGAATTCATGCGCGGATCCCTGACGATGCGCTTCCTTGCCTCCCTTACTGGCGATTTCCCTCTGTTTTGCCTGATCCATGCCGGCAAAGCCGCGTTTGGAATTTTGATCGGCCATAACGATACCTCCAACAGGTAGTAGGTAGAATGCTTGACAACCGACACCTCAGGGGCGGCGGTATCCAGGGAAGGAGCAATATGAATGCCAGCCTTGCAAAGGCCCAGCCCATGCGGCTTGCTTGATAAACGCCTGGTTTTTGGCGGCGGAACCGCACGTAAGAGTTACAGGAATTCGTAAGTTTTACTGAAACTCAGCAGGGGGTTTTTGGCGCGGTGGGAAGAGCTTGGAAATGGATGAGCGCGGGAAGCGCGGCAGCGGCTGGGGCCAGGTTCGACTCGCCGGTTTTACTTCTTGCGCGCAACGATGAATTTGAAGTCGGACGGCAGCTGCCCGCTTCTGATCAGCGCCCTCTCGCTTGAGAAAACATCCTCGATTGTTTGCCTGTGCGCGGCGTTGTCCGGATCGAAGTTGTCGATGATGTCCGGTGTAAAGACCAGGTTGAATAACGTGCCCCCGATGTCGTGTTCTTCCAGGATCAAGAAATTTTCATCGATGAAGCTTTTGACTTCCTCCGACCTGGCGGCTTCGGAAGGATCGGCCGCTATCATTTCCTCTACGGTCGGTCGCCTGACGATTGTCTTGATTTCGCCTTTGCGGGTGGTGCGCAGATTTTCCGGGATTTGCTGGAGCAACTGGTTGGCCAACTCTATTTGCGAGTCGCTCCATTGGAATCTGGAGGGGCCGAAGAAGTCCACCGTCACCAGGTGCCCTCCAGGCCGCAGGCATGTGGCCATGCCCTTGAAGGCGCTTTCCAGATCCGCAATGTGGTGCAGGGCGGCCTTGGCGAAAACCACGTCGTAAGCGTTGCTGCCATAGTCGCCATGGTTCATGTCGCTGATCAGGAACTTGAGCTTTTCCCCGCGCGCTGCGTGAGTTTCCAGCGCGCGCTTTACCCGCGCAGGGGAAATATCCATGCCGGTAACGGAAGCAAATATCCCATGATCGACAAGCAGCCTTTCGAAGCCGCCATCTCCCGAACAGAGACTGATACATGCCTGGGAGCCGAATGCCGGATATTGCTGCTTGAGGTGGTGGAAAAGCGTCACCTCTTCGCTGCCGAAGATTTCCCTGTAGATCAGCGCGAGGAAAGCGGGGTGTTCACCCCAATCGACCCACCTCGGCTGTTCTGCATCCACTTCTTTCTGCCAACCATCCCAATAATCGGAAGCTGCGTTTCCAGGAGACTTTTTCTCGGTTTTTTTGAAAAGCTTGGCAAGAATATTCAGCATCGATTCGGTTCCTGGCCCGGGCTTATGTGGCCAGGCAGCATAACGAATGCTTTTGGGGCCTGCCAGGTTGGATTCCTGGATGGGGTATTGAGGCGGGAGGACTGGAAAGTGGTGCCCAGAGGCGGAATCGAACCACCGACACAGGGATTTTCAATCCCTTGCTCTACCTACTGAGCTATCTGGGCGTTGCTGCGGACCTGCTTGCCCCAGGCGGGGCGTTTCGCGGGGGCCGGCCCTGGTTGGTCCGGACGCGAAAGGCGCGTATTAAACCCGTGCCGGGGATTCGCGTCAAGCCGCCGTGGCGGCAAGGTTCAAGGCAACGCAAATACCCATACTGCCGCGCCGCGGTTGGGCGGGCTGCGCAGTTCGGGCACCAGCGGCGCGAAGCTGCGGGCGTGGAAGCCGCCTTCGCCTACGATCAGGGCGATGTATTGCTTGTCGTCCACCGCGTAGGCGATGGGGCTGGAGCTCGATACGTCGTTGAGGCGGACTTCCCACAGCAGTGAGCCGTCCTTGCTGTCGTAGGCGTGCAGTACGCGGTCCAGCGTGGCAGCGAATACCAGCCCGCCGGCGGTGGCAAGCACGCCGGAGGAAATGGGTTCGCGCCGGCGCAGGGTCCACAGGGGCTCGCCGGTGGCGAGGTTCAGCGCCTGCAGGCGGCCGTAGTTGCCGTCGCCGTCGGGGCGCGGACGAATGCCCCAGTTCACGCCTGAGGACAGCGCCGCCACGTTGCCGCCGCCCGGCACGGGGTAGACGTCCATGCAGGCTTCGTTCAGTGGCATCACCAGGATGCCGCTTTGCTGGTTCCAGGAGGCGGGCAGGTAGTTCTTGGCGCCGGCGCCGTGCGGGCATACCAGTTTTACGGCGCCATCGCCCGGATACAGGGCGGTGTTAACGGTCTTGTCGCCAGTGATGGGATCGATGGCGCTGACGATGTTCTGCAGGCCCAGGTCGTGTGAAAACAGGAAAGCGCCGGTGTGGGCGTCGAGCACGTCGTAGATGCCGATCTTGCCGGAAGTGATCACCACGCGGCGGCGTTCGCCGTTGATGGTCAGGTCCAATAACTGGCGTTCGAAGGCCCAGTCCAAATCCCACTGGTCGTTGGGGAAATGCTGGAAGTACCACACCAGTTCGCCGGTGTCGGGATTCACGGCCAGCGTGGAGTTGGTATAGAGCGCCGCGTTGGTCACGCCCGGGGTTTCATTGGGCTTGAGCAACGGGCCGGTGTCGTAGGTATTGCCGGTGCCGAAATAGGCGAGGCCGGTTTGCGGATCGTAGCTGCCCGGCGTCCAGATGGAGGCGCCGCTGCGCTCGTCGAAGGGCACGCCATTCCAGCTGTCGCCTCCGGGTTCGCCCGGTTTGGCGATGGTGCCCAGACGCCAGAGTTCCTCGCCGCTGGCAGCATCCAGCCCCACCAGTTGCGGGCCGCCGGGCTTGGCGCCAACGCCGGTGCCGGTGGTGCCCACCAGCACTTTGCCGCGCGCCACCAGGGGGCCGCCGTTCAAACCTTCGCGCAAGGTCACGTCGCCCACCTTGGTGTCCCATACCAAGGCGCCGCTGCGCGCGTCGAGCGCCACCACGTGGACGTCGGAAGTGCCGAAGTAGAGCAGGTCGCCGGCCAGGGCCAGGCCGCGTTTGTGGAAGGGCGCGGCGCCGGGTTCGAGCACGTGGCTGTATTGCCACAGCAAATCGCCGGTCTTGGCGTCCAGTGCCTGCACGATGTCGCCGTAGCCAAGCACGAACAGCGTGCCGTCGCGCACCAGCGGCACGCTTTCGGTGGAACCGGCGGGCAGGGTCCAGCTCCAGGCCACGCGCAGGTCGCCGACGTTGGCGGGGGTGATCTGGTCCAGCGGACTGAAACCGTGCGCGTCCCAGCCGCGCCGCCAGGTGAGCCAGTCGCCAGGCGCCGGTGCGGCAAGCTCGGTCTCACTCACCGCTTGGAAATGCTCCAGTGGATTCGGCAACGGGCGCTCTTCGCGCGCGGTGTAGGGCGAAAAGGCCATGAAGCTGAAGCCGCCGGCGGGAATGGTCATGCGTGCCAGCTGGCGCGGATCGGACGGCAGCGGCAGTTCGCCGGGCACGACGTCGTTTTCGCGCAACAGCAGCGCCGTCAGCGCCGCATAGGTGGCGGTGTCGAGCGAGCCGGGGTTGGCCGTGGGCATGGTGGTGCGCATCAGTTCGAACAGCTCCGACACGCGCTTGTCGCCGTATTTCTGCATGAAGGCAGGCCCTTTGAGCGGCGCTCCCAGCGGCCCATCGTTGAGATTGGCGCCATGGCAGGTGACGCATTGGCTCAGGTAGGCAGCGCGGCCGGCGTCGGCCTGCTCGGACGTGTAGGACAGCGCCAGTTCCTGCGCGTCGGCGGGAATGGCCAGCAAGGCGGCAAGCAGGGCAAGCAGGGGGGGAAGGCGGATGATCATGGGCGGCCGCTTCTTGTTGTTATGGTGGCGTGCGCGTGAACCGCAGTTTGCAGCGCTTTCGGGCGCCGGGCAAGAGTCTGGCGGTGCCACCACTGCCGTGGAGGCGGGCGTGAATTATTGGGCGCAGGCCAAGTTGGCCCACGGCAGTGTGGTAAGGCGCAAGACCGCAGAGTTACGAAGTTGGAGAGTTACGACCGGATGGGGCGGACGCTATCGTGTTCCGCCCCTTTGGCAGGCATTGCTAGGGCTTGTCGTTCTCGGGCACGTACCCCGTGGCCTTGGCGAAATCCTCGTTGTTGAGGAATTTGTCCATTTCCTGCTGCAGATACTTACGATGCTCGGGGTTGATCATGCTCAGCTGTTGTTCATTGATCAGCCGCACCTGGTGCGCCTGCCATTCCTGCCAGGCCTGCTGCGACACGTTGTTCATGATGTCCGTGCCCTTGGGGCCGGGGAAGGGCGGCACCAGCATGCCGTCCATTTCCTTCTGGTACTTGCGGCAAAACACTTTGAGAGGCATTGGCTTGCTCGTCGTCATTCAGGTGGAATGGCGAATGATAGCAGGAGACGGCGTGGGGTTCAGGCGCGAAGACTGGCATCGGGCGCAGACGATGCGAGATCCATGGTGCCGGACGTATCCATGCTTCAGAGCTGCTCCAGCAGCCCCAGCAGCTTTTTCACCGGCGCGGCGAGCCCAAGTTCGCTTGGCTGGCGCAGCGCGTACCAGTGGAAACGCTCACCTTCCAGCACCGCCACGGCATTGGTATCCAGCGGAATCAGCACAGGTGTGATGTCCAGGTGAAAATGGCTGAAGGTGTGGCGCAGCGGTTGCCATTTTTGCGCGGCGCGCGGATCGACCAGCAGTTGCCCATGGAACTGGCTGTCGAAGGCGCTGATGTCCCCGCTTTCGGGAAAACTCCATAGCCCGCCCCAGATGCCCTGCGGCGGGCGTTTTTCCAACAGTACGCGCTGCCGCTGATGATCGTGGAACAACAGCAGGTAGGTACTTTTCACCGGCAGCGTCCTGGTGGGTTTGCGCTGGGGGAACTCAGTGGTGCGGTGGGTGGCGTGCGCCTGGCACTGCGCATCGAGCGGACACAGCCCGCAGGCGGGTTTGCTGCGCGAACAGAGCGTGGCGCCAAGATCCATGATGGCCTGCGTGTAATCGGCGCAGCGTCGCTCTGGCGTGAGGCTTTCGGCCAGTTCCCACAGCTGGCGCTGCACTTTTGGTTGGTCCGGCCAGCCTTCGATGCAGCGCAGGCGCGTGAGTACGCGCTTCACGTTGCCGTCCAGGATTACGGCGAACCTGCCCATGCCGAGCGCCATGATGGCCCCGGCGGTGGAACGGCCGATGCCGGGCAGGGCGCTGAGCGCGTCGAGGGTTTGTGGAAATTCGCCGCCGTGTTCGTGCTGTACCAGCTTGGCGGTCTTGTGCAGATTGCGCGCGCGGGCGTAGTAGCCGAGCCCGGTCCAGTGATGCAGCACGGTGTCTTCGTCGGCTTCCGCCAGTGAGTTCACGGTGGGAAAGCGCGCCATGAAGCGTTCGTAATAGGGAATTACCGTAGCCACCTGTGTTTGCTGCAGCATGATTTCGGACACCCACACGCGATAGGCATTGCGGTTCTGCTGCCAGGGCAGGTGCTTGCGTCCGTACTGGTCGAACCAGTCGAGCAAAGGGGTACTGATCGAATCGTCGTTCATGATCGGGAGGGACGGCATGGGGTCACAGAGCATAGCGGCCCGGGGCGCGCCCGCAAAGGGGGTGGATAAATATCTTTGCCCGCCGCTTGCGGCTATAATCGCCGCCTCGTAAATTCCCGGGGAATCTCCATGTCGCAGCGGCAGGCCAGCGTAGAGCGCAACACCAACGAAACCCGCATCAAGGTCGGCGTCAATCTCGACGGCACGGGCGTATTCCGCATGCACTCGGGCCTGCCGTTCCTGGATCACATGCTGGAGCAGGTGGCGCGCCACGGGCTGGTCGATCTCGACATCCACGCCGATGGCGATCTGCACATCGACGCCCACCACACGGTGGAAGACCTCGGCATCACGCTCGGCCAGGCCGTGGACAAGGCCTTGGACAAGACCGGCATCCGTCGCTACGGCCACGCCTACGTGCCGCTGGACGAAGCGCTTTCACGCGTGGTGATCGACTTTTCCGGCCGTCCGGGGCTGGAGTTCCATATTCCGTTCAAGCGTTCGCGCGTGGGCGATTTCGACGTGGACCTCTTCTACGAATTCTTCCAGGGCTTCGTGAACCACGCCAAGGTGACGCTGCACATCGACAACCTGCGCGGCGTGAACGCGCATCACCAGATCGAAACCGTGTTCAAGGCCTTTGGCCGTGCGCTGCGCATGGCGGTGGAACTGGATCCGCGCATGAGCGGCACCGTGCCTTCCACCAAGGGCACGCTGAACGGTTGATGCCATGACGCACCTGGCGGTCATCGACTACGGCATGGGCAATCTGCACTCGGTTGCCAAGGCGCTGGAACACGTGGGCGCGCGCGCCGGGCAAACGCTGCGCGTGGATGTGAGCGGCGATCCCGCCGTGCTGCGCAGCGCCGATCGCCTGATATTTCCCGGCGTGGGCGCGATACGCGATTGCATGGCGGAAATCCGCCGTCTTGGCATCGATGCGCTTCTGCGCGAGCAGTTGCAGCAAAAGCCGGTGCTTGCGATTTGCGTGGGCATGCAGGCGCTGATGCAGCGCAGCGAGGAAAACGGCGGCGTGGATTGCATCGGACTTTGCGAAGGCAACGTACGCCGTTTTGCCTTTGACGCGCGCGATGCGGAGGGCAACGTGCTCAAGGTGCCGCACATGGGCTGGAGCCCGGTCAGACAAACCCTGGCGCATCCGCTGTGGCAAGGCATTGCCGACGACGAACGTTTTTACTTCGTACACAGCTACTACGTGGATCCCGCCGCAAGCGTCACGGTGGCCGGCACCAGCGAATATCCGCAGCGCTTCTGCGCCGCGCTGGCCGCCCCCAATCTTTTCGCCGTGCAGTTTCACCCGGAAAAAAGCCAACGCAACGGGCTGCAGCTACTGCAGAACTTTCTGAGCTGGAACGGACAAGCATGAGCCTCGCCAAGCGCATCATTCCCTGCCTGGACTGCGACAACGGCCGCGTGGTCAAGGGCGTCAAGTTCGTCGACATCCGCGATGCCGGCGACCCCGTCGAAATCGCCAAGCGCTACTGCGACCAGGGCGCCGACGAAATCACCTTTCTCGACATTACCGCCAGCAGCGACGACCGCAGCACCACCATCCAGACCGTGGAGGCCATTGCCAGCGAAGTGTTCATCCCGCTGACTGTGGGCGGCGGCATCCGCAAATTGCAGGACATCCGCAACATGCTCAACGCCGGCGCCGACAAGGTGGGCATCAACACCAGCGCGGTGATCAATCCCGATTTCGTGCGTGAAGCCGCCGAGCACTTCGGTTCGCAATGCATCGTGGTGGCCATCGACGCCAAGTGCGTTTCCCAGCCGGGCGAAACCCAGCGCTGGGAAATCTTCACCCACGGCGGCCGCAAGGCCACCGGCCTCGACGCCATCGAATGGGCGCAGCGCATGGTGAACTATGGAGCGGGCGAGTTGCTGCTCACCAGCATGGACCGCGACGGCACCAAGAGCGGCTTCGACCTGGAACTGAACCGCGCCATCAGCGAAGCGGTGTCCGTGCCGGTGATCGCCTCCGGCGGCGTCGGCAACCTGCAACATCTGGTGGACGGTATCAAGATCGGCAAGGCCGACGCCGTGCTTGCCGCCAGCATTTTCCATTTCGGCGAATACACCATCCCCCAGGCCAAGACCTATCTGCGCGAGCACGGCATAGAAGTGCGTTGAGCGCTGCAGAAGGCAGGCGAGCGTGCGAACGCCACACGCAGCTGGGGGATTCATTCAGTATTTTCCCAGTGCAGGAGCGCCCATGTCCGAGATCAAAGACCCCCGCGTTCTCTTCGCAGCAGAACGTACCCTGCTCGCCTGGGGCAGAACCAGCCTCGGTTTCATCGCCTTCGGCTTCGTGCTGGAACGCTCCCGATTCTTTCTGGTCAGCCTTGCCCCCGAGGCCGCAAGCGCCGCCGGCGCGGCACGCGTGTTCTGGCTCGGCCTGGCCTTCATGGCGCTCGGCATTTTCGCCGCGCTGTATTCAACGCGGCAGTACCACACAGTGCTTGGAACGATCGATCCTGACGCCTTCCCGAAGGGGTACGCCACGAAGGGCGCGATGGCCGTCAATTTGATCGTGGCGTTCCTGGGGCTGGTGCTTACTCTCGGGCTTTATGTTGGGCATCCGTAACCGCTTCGGTTTCCCGGAACTGTATACCTTCCATATTGCTGTAAGCCTGTTTTCCAGCTTCCCCAGCGGTTCCGCGCAGGTTCTCGCGGTTGAAGATTTTCTGGATCACCACGAAGAACAACGGGATGAAGAACAGGCCCAGGCCGGTGCCCACGAGCATGCCGCCCACTACGCCCGTGCCGATCGCGCGTTGCGCCCCGGCCCCGGCGCCGCTGGCGATTGCCAGGGGCAGCACGCCAAGGCCGAAGGCCAGTGAGGTCATGATGATCGGGCGCAGACGGTCGCGGACGGCCTGCATGGTGGCCGCGATCAGGTCCATGCCCTGTTCCAGGTTGGTCTTGGCGAACTCGACGATCAGGATGCCGTTCTTGCTGGTCAGGCCCACGGTGGTGAGCATCGCCACCTGAAAGTAGACATCGCGCTCCATGCCGCGCAGGGTGTTGGCCAGCACCGCGCCGAGAATGCCCAGGGGAGCGACCAGCAGTACCGCGGTGGGCACCGTCCAGCTCTCGTACAGCGCGGCCAGGCACAGGAACACGATCAGCAGCGACAGGCCGTACAACAGCGGCGTCTGCGCGCCGGCTTCGCGCTCCTGGAACGACACCGCCGTCCACTCGATGCCGAAGCCGGGCGGCAGCTGTTCAGCCAGACGCTCGATTTCGAGCATGGCGTCGCCCGAGGCCACTCCCGGCGCGGGTTCGCCCTGGATCTCCATTGCCGACACGCCGTTGTAGCGTTCCAGGCGTGGCGAGCCGTAATCCCAATACGTATCGCCGAAGGCGCTGAACGGCACCATCTGCCCCTGGCTGTTCTTGACCGACCAGAGCTTGAAATCCTCGGGGCTCATGCGGAACCGGGGTTCGGCCTGGATGTACACGCGCTTGATCCGTCCACGGTCGATGAAATCGTCGATGTACTGGCTGCCCCAGGCCGCGGACAGCGTGGCGTTGATCGTCCCCACCGAAAGCCCCAGCGCGCCGGCCTTTGCCTCGTCGATATTGATGCGCAATTGTGGCGTGTCTTCCTGGCCATTGGGGCGCACGTTGGCCAGCAGCGGGCTGCCTGCCGCCATGCCCAGCAGCTGGTTGCGTGCGTTCAGCAGCGCCTCATGGCCGAGTCCGGCGTTGTCCTTGAGAAAGAAGGTGTAGCCGGCGCTGATGCCAAGCTCCGGTATCGCCGGCGGCGGAAATACGAAGATCATCGCGTCCTGCACCTCGCTCATCGCGGCCATGCCGCGATCGGCCACCGCGCCTGCGCTGAGTGCCGGGGTGGACCGTTCGCTCCAGTCCTTGAGCTTGATGAACGCCATGCCTGCGTTCTGGCCCATGCCGGCAAAGCTGAAGCCTTGTATCGACATCACCGATTCGACCGCGTCCGTTTCGTTTTCGAGGAAGTGGGTTTCCAGCTTGTCGAGCGCTTCGAGCGTACGTTCCTGGGTGGCGCCCACGGGCGTCGATACCAGCGCCATCAGCACGCCCTGGTCTTCGTTGGGCAGGAACGCGCTGGGCAGGCGCATGAACAGCAGGCCCATCACCGCGGTCAGTGCCGCGAATATCGCGATGAACCGCCAGGGGCGGGTGACGATGCCCTTGACGCCCCGCTGGTAGGCAACGCTGCTGTTGTCGAAAGTCCGGTTGAACCAATTGAAGAAGCGCCCCGCCAGCCCTTTGTGGGCCACCTGGTGTTCGCCCTTGGGCAGCGGCTTGAGCAGGGTGGCGCACAGCGCGGGGGTCAGCACGATCGCCACGAGCACGGACAGCAGCATCGCCGAGACGATGGTTGCCGAGAACTGTTGGTAGATCACGCCGGTCGAGCCGGACATGAACGCCATCGGCACGAATACCGCCGACAGCACCAGGCCGATGCCGACCAGCGCGCCGGTGATCTGATCCATCGACTTGCGCGTGGCCTCCAGCGGCGGCAGCCCTTCCTCGCTCATGATGCGTTCGACGTTCTCGACCACCACGATGGCGTCGTCGACCAGCAGGCCGATCGCCAGCACCATTGCGAACATGGTCAGCATGTTGATCGAGAAGCCCAGCGCGGCGAGCACGGCGAACGTGCCCAGCAGCACCACCGGCACCGCGATGGTCGGGATCAGGGTGGCGCGGAAGTTCTGCAGGAACAGATACATCACCAGGAACACCAGCACAACCGCCTCGATCAGCGTATGGATGACGTTCTTGATCGATACATCCACAAACGGTGTGGTATCGAAGGGCACCACGGCCTTCAGCCCCGCGGGGAAATACGGCGCGAGTTCGTCCAGTGCCTGCTGCACACCGGCGCGGGTATCCAGCGCATTGGCGCCGGTGGCGAGCGAGATCGCCACGCCGGTGGCATCCTGGCCGTTGTATTCGCTGACGAAGTCATAGGTTTCCGCGCCCATCTCCACCCGCGCGATATCGCCCAGGCGCAGCAGCGAGCCGTCGGATTCGGCGCGCAGGACGATGTCCCGGAACTGCTCGGGTGTCTGCAGGCGGTCCTGTGCGTTGATGGTGGCGTTGAGCTGCTGGCCATCGATCGCCGGAGTGCCGCCGAGCTGGCCGATGGCCACCTGTGCGTTCTGTGCCTGGATTGCCGCGGTCACCTCCGCTATCGATAGCTGGTAGGTGTGCAGCTTGTTCGGATCCAACCAGATGCGCATGGCGTACTTGGCGCCGAAAACCTGGATGTTCCCCACGCCGGCCACACGGCTGAGCGGGTCGACGATGGATGCGCCCACGTAGTCGGCGATGTCGTTGCGGTCCATGCTGCCGTCCTCGGACACGAAGCCGATCACCGACAGGAAGCTCGACGTGGACTTGGCCACGTTGATGCCTTGGCGCTGCACTTCCTGCGGCAGCAGCGGCATTGCCAGCTGCAGCTTGTTCTGCACCTGTACCTGGGCGATGTCCGGGTCCGTGCCGCTCTCGAAGGTAAGCGTAATCGTGGCCATGCCGTTGGAGGAGGAGTTGGACGAGAAATACATCAGGCCGTCCACTCCCTTCATGTTCTGCTCGATGATCTGGGTGACCGAGTCCTCGACCACCTTGGCCGATGCGCCGGGATAGGTCGCGCTGATCTCCACCGCGGGTGGCGCCACGGTGGGATACATCGACACCGGCAGGCCGGTGATGGCCAGGACGCCGGCAAGCATGATGATGATGGCGATGACCCAGGCGAAGATGGGGCGATCGATGAAGAAACGTGCCATGGAATTCTCCGATTATTGCGGCGAGGCCGGGGCTGCCGCGCCCGGACCGGTTGCAGCGGAGGCGTGCGGGCCGGCAGGGGCGGCGGACATCGGGCTGACCTGTACCTCGGTGCCCGGCTGTATCTTCTGCAGACCCGCGACGATCACCTTGTCGCCGGCGGCCAGGCCGCTTTCCACCAGCCACTTGTCGCCGATCGCCTGGCTGACCACGACCGGCCGCTGTTCGGCCCGGCCTTGGGCGTTCACCACCATGACGCTGGCGTCGCCCTTGGCATCGCGTGCGATGCCTTGCATCGGCACCAGGAGCGCATTCCCGCGCACGCCGCTGGCGACCACGGCGCGCACGTACATGCCGGGGAGCAGCACGTGGTCGGGGTTGTCCACGACTACGCGGATCGCAAAGCTGCCGGTGCCGGGATCGACGCTGACCTCCGAGAACGCCAGCGTGCCCCGGTGAGGGAATTCAGTGCCATCTTCCAGCATGATCGTCACCGGCAGTTCCGCATTCTGGATGTCGCCGTTTGCCACTTGACGCCGTAACTGCAGCAGTTCCGCGCTGGACTGGGTCAGGTCGACGTAGATCGGGTCCAATTGCTGCACGGTGGCCAGGGGGACGGATTGGTTGGCGGTAACCAGTGCGCCCTGGGTAACCGAGGATTTGCCGATCCGGCCGCTGATCGGCGCCGTGATGCGCGCATACCCCAGGGTCACGTTCGCGCTCTCCAGTGCGGCGCGGGCAGCATCGAGGTCGGCCTCGGCCTGCTTGAGCGCGGCGATTGCATTTTCATTGTCCTGCACGCTGACGGCATGGCTCTTCGCCAGTTCGGCGAAGCGCGTGGCGGTAAGGCGGGCGGAGGTAAGAGTAGCTTCGGCGCGCGCCACCTGGGCGCGGGCGCCGCTGGCGGCGGCACGATAGGCGGCGTCATCGATCTGATACAGCGCCTGGCCGGCCTCGACGAGGCCGCCTTCGGTGAACTGCCGTGCCTTGATGATGCCATTCGCCTGCGGGCGGATTTCGGATACGAGGAATGGCGAAGTGCGCCCGGAAAGCTCGCGGTGCAGCGCAATGGGGTGGGACTCGAGAGTCACGGCGGTCACCGCCACCGGGCCTTGGCTGATTGGGGGAGGCGTATACGTATCGCAGGCTGCAACCGTCAAGGCGGCCGCCAGGGCCAATGCAGCATTGAGGGTGGATTTTGACATGATGGCTATCCGACAGCAGAAAAAGGAATGGCCGGCGGGTCGGATGCGGTGCATCCACCACCGGCCAGTGCTTGCAATAATACATACATGAATGTATGTTTACAAGCACTGCATCGGCTGCGCATTATTTATGGTTTACTGAGCATCATGGCCCGCAAGACTAAAGAAGACGCACAAGCTACCCGCGAGGATATCCTCAATGCCGCGGAGACCTGTTTCCTGGAGCATGGCGTGTTCCGCACCAGTCTGGAGATGATCGCCGCCCAGGCCGGCTACACGCGCGGCGCGGTCTATTGGCACTTCAGGAACAAGATCGAGGTGCTGGACGCCGTCATCGAACGCGGGCAGGCACCCCTGCTGATGGGGCTCGACAACATAGTCTGGCGCGATACGGTGACTCCCTTGAGGAGTTTGTTGCGCGTCGTCCGTGAATCCTCCGTGCAGCTGGGCACGGATACCTACATCCGCAAGGCGGCGGAAATCCTTGAATTGCGCTGTGAGTTCGTGGAGGAAACCCGGCGCGTCTTCGAGCGCCACCGGCAGGGTTACCGGTATGCGGATGCGAACCTGCGAAGCGCCTTCGAGCGCGCTGCCGAGCTTGGCCAGCTTTGCCCCGGGGTATCGGTCGAAACCTGTGCCAACATGCTGATGTTCATCTTTGTCGGCGCGTTCAATACCCATCTGCTGGATTCGGATCGCGTCGATCTGGAAACCAGTGTGATCGCCTCGGTCAAGGTTGCGCTGCGGGGAATGGTCAAGGCGGATTTGCTGGAGCAGATTCTGGAGTGATGGCCAGCCCGGATCGTGCCGCCGGTATTTCCTAGCTCCGCGACTGCAGGATGTTCAGCCCCTTCAGCACGTTCAGCGCTTCATTCAGCTGGTAATCCTGCACCAGTACTTCCGCCGGCACCTCGGCCTGGCGGGTGGCGGTGGCATTGTCGTTGCTGTCGTCCACGTCCTCGTTGGTCCTGTCGTCGCCGCCCGCCAGATGGTTGCTCAGGTTCGCTTCGCGATAGCTGGTAATGCTGTCCGGAATCCGCGTCACCTGCCCGCGGTCCACCGTGATGTCGGGTTCGATGCCTTTGGCCTGGATGGAGCGGCCGTTCGGCGTGTAGTACAGCGCGGTGGTGAGCTTGATGGCACGGTCGGCGGTCAGCGGCAGCACGGTTTGCACCGAGCCCTTGCCGAAGCTTTGCGTGCCGAGAATGATGGCGCGGCGGTGATCCTGCAGTGCGCCGGCCACGATTTCGGAAGCCGAGGCGGAACCACCGTTGATCAGCACCACCAGCGGCACGCCGTTGCTGGGGTCGTCGGGGGTGGCGTCGAAACGCATTTCGGAGCCATCCGCGCGGCCCTTGGTGTAGACGATCAGGCCCTCGGACAAAAAGGCATCCACCACCGCGGCGGCGGACTGCAGCACGCCGCCGGGGTTGTTGCGCAGGTCCATGATCAGGCCTTTGAGGGGCACGTCGTCTTCCTGGAATTTATTCAGCGCATCGACCATTTCGCTGCCGGTGTTGGCGGAAAACTGCGCGATGCGCACGTAGCCGTAGCCGGGTTCGAGGTTGCGGTAGCGGATGCTGCGGGCCTTGATGATCTCGCGGGTGACGGTCACTTCGAACGGCTCGCTCACGCCTTCGCGCAGGATGGTCAGGGTGATGCTGGTGCCGGGTTCGCCACGCAAGAGGTCGGAGGTATCGCCGAGCGTGACGTCGCGCGCGGGGGTGTCGTCCAGCTTGATGATGAGGTCGCCGGCCTGGATGCCGGCGCGGTCGGCGGGCGAATCGTCCATCGGCGCGATGATCTTGATGAAGCCGTTCTCGATGCCCACTTCCACGCCAAGCCCGCCGAATTCGCCGGTGGTGCTTTCCTGCAGCTCTTCGTAGTCGTCGGCGGCCAGGTAGGTGGAATGGGGATCGATGCCGGACAGCATGCCGCGAATGGCGTTTTCCAGCAGCGTCTTGTCGTCGATCGGCTCCACGTAGGCCTTGCGGATTTGGTTGAGCACCTGGGCGAAGATGCGGATGTCGTCCAGCGGCAGCGGCAGGTTGGGATCCACCGCGGCGCTGCGGGTGTCCACCGCCTGGTTGTCGTCGGCGGCAAGCGCGAAGCCTGGCAGCAGGAGCGGGGAAAGCAGTGGCAGGGTGGCCAGGCCCAGAAACAGGGGGCGCAGTCGCAATGTCATGGCAACAGCCTCTTGGGTGTAGGCGTCAGAGTAGGACGCTCAGAATAGGACTCTTAGTTGCGAGAAAGCAACCAGGGAGCGGGGTCCTCGGCGCGGCCATTGTGGCGCAGTTCAAAATAAAGGCCGCTTTCGCGCTGTCCGCCGGTGTTGCCGGCGGCCGCGACCACTTCGCCGGCGCCGGCCCATTCGCCCACCGCCTTGTACAGTTCCTGGTTGTGGGCATACAGCGTCATGTAGCCGTCGCCGTGGTCGAGAATCAGCAATAGCCCGGAATTGCCGAACCAATCGGCATAGACCACGCGGCCGTGGTGCACGGCGCGCACCGGGCTGCCGGCCGCCGCGGCGAAATTCAGCCCTTCCCAGGTGAGATCGCCCAGTTCATGGCGGCTGCCGAAGCGGTGCGTTACCCGGCCTTCCACCGGCCAGGGCAGTTTGCCCTTGAGCCTGGCCAGCGGCTCGTCCGCGCCGGACGGGGTCAGCTCGTTGACGGAGCGGCGCAGTTCTTCCAGCAGCACTTCGATTTCCACGCGCGCCATTTCCAGGCGGTCCAGCTCGGCATCCTGGCTGGCCAGCGTGCGGTCGAGCACGGCAAGTGTGTCCTGGCGCTCCTGGCGGGCGCTGCCCAGTTCGCGTTCCTGCGTGGCGAGCGCTTCCTGCCGGGCATCGAGCTCGCTGCGCTGTAGCGCCAGGTCGGCGCGCACGTTTTCCAGATGAGTGAGATTGTCGGTAAAGCCGCGCACCAGGTCGCTGCGCGCCTGGTTGAGATAGGCGTGGTAGCGCAGCATGCGCGCGGCCAGCTGTGGGTCTTCCTGGTTGAGCAACAGCTTGAGCCGGGGTTGTTCCCCCTGGCGCCAGGCTTGGCGCAGGTAGGCGGCGATCAGCGTTTGCTGCCCCTCGCGCTGTGCCGCCAGCACGTCCGCCTGTTGCTGTAGTGCATCCAGACGGGTTTGCGTTTGCGTCAGCGCGGCCAGGGTGGCGGCCATGTCCTGTTGCAGCGTGGAAACGCGGCGTTCGGCGTCTTCCAGCGCCTGCTGTGCTTCGCCGCGCTGGCGGCGGGTGCCGTCCAGTTCCTTCTTCACCTTGGCGATGGCGCCGGTGAGGCGCTGAAGTTCGGCTTCGTTGGCGGGATCCTGCGCAGGGGAGAGGGCGGAGGCGAGCAGCGCTGCGCAGAGCAGGCCAAGCAGGCCGCCGCGACGCATCAGCGGAACCGTACCAGGGAACGGCCGGTCATTTCCGCGGGCTGCGGCAGGTCCATCAGGGCCAGCAGCGTGGGCGCCACGTCGCACAATGAGCCGTCCGGCAGCAGTTCGGCATCGCGCGGACCCACGTATACCAGCGGCACGGGGCCGTTGGTGTGCGAGGTCATCGGCTGGCCGCTGTGGATATCCCGCATCTGCTCCACGTTGCCGTGGTCGGCGGTGATCAGACAGTTGCCGTTCACTTCATGCAGCGCGGCCAGAATGCGGCCAAGGCAGGCGTCCAGTACCTGCACGGCCTTGACTGCCGCGGCAAGCACCCCGGTGTGACCCACCATGTCGCCGTTGGCGAAATTGCAGATCACGGCGTCGAATTCGCGTGCCTTGATGGCGGCCACCAGGCGGTCGGTGACCTCGATGGCGCTCATTTCCGGCTTCAGGTCGTAGGTTTCCACCTTGGGCGAGGGAATCAGCACGCGGGTTTCGCCCGGATATTCGGCCTCGCGCCCACCGCTGAAGAAAAACGTCACGTGCGCGTACTTTTCGGTTTCCGCGATGCGCAGCTGCTGCTTGCCGAGCTTGGACAGGTATTCGCCAAGGCCGTTGCTGAGGTTTTCAGGGGTGTAGGCGATCAGGCCCGGCAGGCCGGCGGCATATTCGGTGAGCATGACGAAAGCGGCCAGCTTGGGCCAGGGATCGCGCGGGAAGCCGTTGAAGTCGGGCTGCGCGAAGACCTGGCTGAGCGCGCGGGCGCGGTCGGCGCGAAAGTTCATGTACACCACCACGTCGCCATCGCTGATGGTGGTGGGCGCCGCATTGGGAGCGTGGATCACGGTGGGTTTGACGAATTCGTCGTTTTCGCCGCGCGCGTAGGCGGCATCGAGCGCGTTGAGCGCATCGGAGGCGTGGAATTCCGCCTTGCCGTGGCACATGCAGTCCCAGGCGGCGGCCACGCGTTCCCAGCGCTTGTCGCGGTCCATGCCGAAAAAGCGGCCGCTGATGCTGGCGATGTGGCCGTAGCCAAGCGTGGAAAACAGCGTGTTGAAGCGTGCCAGCGTGGGGCGCGCCGCGCGTGGCGGGGTGTCGCGCCCATCCAGCATGGCGTGCAGCGCCAGCTTGCGGCAGCCTTTGTCCACGGCCAGCCTGATCATGGCGGCAATGTGGTCTTCGTGGCTGTGAATGCCGCCCTCGGACAGCAGCCCCACCACATGCAGCGTGCCGCCGCTTGCCAGTGCCTTGTCCACCGCCGTGTTGAGCGCGGGATTGGTGAAAAAGTCGCCGTCGGCGATGGATTTGTTGATGCGCGTGAGGCTCTGGTACACCACCCGCCCGGCGCCAAGGTTCATGTGGCCCACCTCGGAATTGCCCATTTGCCCCTCGGGCAGGCCCACCTGCAGGCCGGAGGTATGGATCAGCGTGTGCGCGGCGTGCGTCATCAGGCTGTCCCATACCGGGGTGTTGGCGATGGCGATGGCGTTGTGGTCGGCGTCGGCGCGGTGGCCCCAGCCGTCCAGGATCAAAAGAACACTGGGGCCTTGCGTGGTAGTCATGGAGTGCTTGCTGCTGCCTGGTTGCGTGGATGCGATGCGTGGCCGGATTCTAAAGAGAGGCGGGGGCAACAATCCAGCCTTGACGCCCCAAATTGGGCCATCGGGGCGGCGCATGGCCCCTGCCTTATCCCGGCGAGGTTGTGTATACTCCCGCGCTCCCCGCAAGCCGCGTGCGGCCAGGGGCAATCCACACGCCAAACCGTATATGCACACGCATAAGCAATAAGCACAGGCACACGCAATAGTTTCCGCATGGATCGTTTTCTGAATTTCCTCGTAGACCACTGGGTATTGTCCGGCCTCTGGCTGGCCTTGTTCGCCGCGTTGCTGTTTTACGTCAACGCCAAGTCGGGCAAGAGCGTCAGCCCACAGCAGGCCACCCTGCTGATCAACCGCGCCAATGGCTTCGTGCTCGACGTGCGCGAACACAAGGATTTCGAAAAGGGGCACATCGTTGGCGCCGTCAACATTCCGTTGGCCAAGCTGGACGCGCGCGCGGTGGAGCTCGACAAGAACAAGGACCAACCCATCATCGTGGTGTGCCAGGTTGGGCACCAGTCGACGGATGCAGTAAAACTCCTGCAGGCGCGCGGCTTCGCCCACGTGAGCAAGATGGCGGGCGGCATGACGGAGTGGTACACGCAGAGCCTGCCCGTAGTGCGCTGAAGCTGCTGAAGCTAAAGTAGTGCGCTGAAGCTGAAGTCGTGCGCTGAAACGCCCGGGTTTACGCTACAAACAAACAACCGACACAAGTCACAGGTGAGACATGGCAGAGAACGACAACCAGCAACCACAAGCCGCTGCCGCAGGTAACGGTGAAGCCCCGCAGGTCCGCTTCAGCGTTCAGCGCGTCTACGTCAAGGATTCCTCCTTCGAAGCGCCCGACACGCCGGAATGCTTCCGCCGGGCCTATACCCCGCAGATCAACTTCAGCATCAACAGCCGCAGCAAGAAGGTGGACGAAGGCACGTATGAAGTGGTGCTGCGCCTGACCGCCGACGTCAAGCAGGACGACAAGACCGTATTTCTGGTGGAAGTGCAGCAGGCCGGCGTATTCGAAGTGGTGGGCCTGGAAGGCGAACGCCTGGAACAGGTGCTGACCATCACCTGTCCTTCGGTGCTGTTTCCCTACGGCCGCGAGGCAATCGATGCCCTGGTGGTGAAAGGCAGCTTCCCCGCGCTGATGCTGGCGCCGATCAACTTCGAAGCCGTGTACGCCCAGGCCAAACGCAACCAGGAGCAGCAGGGCAGCCAGGCTCCCGAGCAGCAGCCGCCCGTCCTCAACTAAGTAAGCCCTTCCGCCTCGGCGCCGGTAAAACCCTGCTGGCGCCAGGCTTCGTATACCGCCACCGCCACGGCGTTGGATAGGTTGATACTGCGGTTGTCCGGCATCATCGGCAACCGCAGCACCGCGGTAATCTCCTTGCCCTGCCGCAGCGATGGCGGCAATCCCCGGCTTTCCGGCCCGAACAGCAGACAGTCGCCAGGTTCGAAACGTTGCCCCGCGTGGGTGGCCGTGCCATGGGTGCTGAAGGCGAAGATGCGCCGCGGTTGCAGCGCCGCCATGAAGGCCTGCCAGTCGGCATGCACGCGCACGCGGGCATACTCGTGGTAATCCAGCCCGGCGCGGCGCAGCGACCGTTCCTCCAGCGTGAAACCCAGGGGCTCTATCAGATGCAGCGCGCAACCGCTGTTGGCGGCAAGCCGGATGATGTTGCCGGTGTTGGGTGGAATTTCCGGTTCGAAAAGTACGATATTGAACACAGTGATCCGTAAACAGTAGTTGAAGAACGCCGCGCCGTAGCCGCGCGGCACACTGCTTCCCTTCCCGCAAAATAGCGCAAATTGCCGCATGCGCGCTGCACCGCCGCCAATCTGGGGAACTTTTCCCAAGCATTGTCCAGTGCTGCTTCCCTAGAATCCGCTTCCATCAATGCGCACGTCTCCCTTACGGCGCCGGGGGCGGAGTATCGGAACCTTGTTCGGGTTATTCAACAAGCAAAAAGGCAAGCCTGGGCTGCTTGGCGTCTCTTTCGTGGACGGCGAGCTGGCGCTTGCCCACATGGCGCCCGGCTATTCGGGGCTGGAACTGCGCCTGTGCCAGATGCTGGAAGCCACCAGCCTGCAAGCCGCGGGCGCCACGCTCGGCACGGTGGTGCGGCGCGAAGGCCTGGAACAGACGCGCTGCAATTTCATGCTGGCGCGCGACGACTACAACCTGCTGCTCATCGAAGCGCCGCCGGTGGAAGCCGACGAACTGGCCTCCGCCGCCAAGTGGAAGATCAAGGACATGATCGATCGTCCGCTCGAGCAGGTGGCCGTGGCGGTGTTTCCCGTGCCCGCCACGGCCTATCGCGGCCAGCGCCAGATGCTGTACGTGGTGGCGGCCGACCGCAAGCGGGTACAGCAGAGGGTGGATCTGGTGACGGACGCCGGCTTGCAACTGGAAGCCATCGACATTCCAGAACTGGCGCTGCTCAACCTGTCGCGCCATTGCCTGGATGACAGCGAAGGCCTGGCGATGCTCGACCTGCGCCAGGGCGGTGGCCTGATCAACCTGAGCCGGGACGGCGACGTGTACCTGACGCGTCATCTCAACACCCGCATCAGCAAGGAAATGATGGGCACGCCGCAATGGGACAGCGTGCGCGAGCGCCTGGTGCTGGAAATACGGCGCACGCTCGACTACTACGAAAGCCAGATGGGCCAGACGCGCATCAGCCGTCTGGTGCTGTCGCCGGGCGGCAACCCGACGGAGACGCTGGTAACGCAGCTCAACGAGGCCATGGGCGTGTCGGTGGAAATGATGAATTTGGAACGAGAGTTCAGTGCCGAAGGCTCCCTGCCGGGTTCCCTGCAGTATTCCTGCGCGCTTGCGATCGGTGCCTCCCTGCGTCCGCTGGGAGTGGCGGCATGAGCCAGCGCCAGTTCATCAATCTCTACCTGCCGGAATTCCGCAAGCGCGAGGAATGGCTCGACGCGGCGCGTGCCGTGCAGCTGTGCGGTCTCGTCATCGGCGTGCTGGCCCTGCTTGGCGGCTATCAATACTGGCGCAGCAGCAGTGCAAACGCCGCGCTGGCCGACATCGAGCAGCAGCGCCAGCAGGCGGTGCTTGCCACCCAGCAATTGAGCGAGGCGGCCGGCGCGCTGGTGCAGGATCAAAACCTGATGCGCCGCATCGAAACGCTTGAAGAGAGCCTGGAAAGCAAGCAGGCATTGCTGCAGTTCATGAACGGCCGCCAGCACGACAACGTCGATGGCTTTTCCGAATACCTGGCCGATCTTGCGCGCTACCACACCAGCGGGCTTGGCCTGAAAACAGTACGCATCACCGAAGGCGGCAACGCGGTGCAACTGGAAGGCGAAGTGCTGCGCGCCGAACTGGTACCGCTCTACCTGCAGAACCTCAGCCAGGGCGCATCCTACAAAGGCAAGGATTTCCGCGCGTTCGAGATCGCGGAAACCACACCGTCGCTGCTTGGCCGCCTGAGCGATCTGGTGGGCAGTACCACCGCCACGCCGTCGGTGTGGCGTTTTTCCGTGTCCACCGACGGGAGCCGCAAGCCGTGAAACCCTGGCTGCAGTTCGATACCTGGTGGACCGGACGCAAGCGGGAAGAACGCTACCTGCTGCTTGGCGCCGCGCTCAGCGTGATGATTCTGCTGTGGACGCAATTGGTGCAGGCGCCGCTGTCCGCCGCCCAGGCCGACGCCAACCGCCGCATCGCCATCGTGAACAGCCAGATTGCCGAACAGCAGACGCGCCAGCAGAACCTGCAGGCAGGCCTGGGCGACGATCCGAACGCGTATGCGCTCAATCGCGAGCGCGAGCTGCAGAACGCCAATCTCGACGCTGACCAACGCCTCAATGAACTCTACGGACAGCTGATCGATCCACGGCAGATGTCGCTGATCCTTACCACCATTCTGCAGCGCGACACGTCGCTGCAACTGGTCAGCGTGGAAAACGTGCCGTCGGTGCCGCTGACGTCCACGTCCGTGAAGGCGCCGCAAGGCGATGCCACCGGCAATGCAGTGCAGGTGTTCAGGCACGGCCTGCGCCTGGTGTTCAAGGGCGAATATCTGGAAACGCTGCGCTACCTGCAGAGCCTGGAACAGCTCGACAACAGTTTTTTCTGGGATTCCATCGAGTATCGCGTGGGGGAATATCCCACCGGCACGATCACGCTGGAAATCTACACGCTCAGCACGCAGCAGGGGTGGATCGGTGTTTAGTCGCATGCTGTCCTTGCTGCTGCTTGCCGCCTTGCCCTGCGCGATTCTCGCGGCAAGCGACGATACGCAGGCGCTGCCCGACCCCACGCGCCCGGTGCTGTACGACTTCAATGCCGCGGCGGCGTCCGGCGGCCTGCTCGGTTCGTTCTTCGCCACCGCGCCCACCTACACGCTCGGCTCGGTGCTGATCCGGGAACAGACGCGCATCGCCGTGATCAACGGCAAGCGCGTGCAGGTGGGCGACAGCGTGGACGGCGCACGCGTGCGGCGCATCGAGCCGGACGGTGTGGTGCTCGATCAGAACGGCGAACAAATCACCCTGGCGCGCTATGCCAGGCCGATCAAGACCTTGGTGAAACATGATGGTCAATAAAGCGTGTATCGCGAAGCGTCGGCGTTTCCCGCCGGCAATCGCGTTGGCAATGGTGGCTTTGATGGCGCTGGCCGGGTGCCAGTCGCCGCATCGCACCGTGAATCGCGACGTGCTCGACGATATCCAGACCACGCTGAGCGAGGTCAAGTCCACCAATAGCGCCGTGATCAATGCACAGCCGCCGCAGGAAGTGTTGCAGGCGCTGGTGCCCGGGCTGTCGCTTGGCGGCGCCACCCAGCAGGACGTGGAAGAGCGTTTCGATTTTTCTGTGCAGCAGCCGCTCGACGTGCGCGAATTCTTCGGCCTGCTCACCGAAGGCACGCAGTATGGCGTGGTGGTGCACCCCAACGTCACCGGCACCGTCAATGCGCTGGATCTGAAAAACGTCACCATCGGTGAAGCGCTGGATCAGGTAAGCGCGCTGTACGGCTACCAGATCAAGCGCGCCGGCAATATCTTCCAGGTGCTGCCCGGCGGCATGCAGACGCGCATCTACAAAGTGGACTACCTGAACGTCAATCGCAGCGGCAATTCCAACATGCGCGTGATGGCCAGCGGCATTCTCAATTCCGGCAGCGGTAACGGCGGCGGCCTGGGCGGCTATGGCGGCGGATTCGGCGGCCTTGGCGGTGGCTTGGGCGGCGGCCTGGGTGGCCTCGGCGGTCTTGGCATGGGCGGTCTCGGCGGCATGGGTGGTGGTGGTCTTGGTATGGGCGGCATCGGCGGCAGTGCCGGTGGCGCCGCCATCAGCACTTCCAGCGAATCCGATTACTGGGAAGACCTGGAAGACATACTGCGTTCCATCATCGGCGCCGGCCCGGCGCAAACCAGCACCGCTGCCAATGCCAGCCCCTCGGCGGCGGCCGGGCTGCTTGGCGCGCTGACCGCCGGCACGCCGACCTCTTCCCGTACCCCCGACAATGCCAGCGAACGCTCGGTAATCGTGTCGCCGCAAACCGGCATGGTGGTGGTGCGCGCATTGCCGGATGAACTGGACCAGGTGGCCCAATTCCTCAACATGTCGCAGGCTGCGCTGCAACGGCAGGTGATCCTGGAAGCCAAGATTCTGGAAGTGGAGTTGAAGGAAGCCTTTCAGGCCGGCATCGACTTCAGCGTGCTTGGGCGCGTCAACACCAACGATACGATATCCGCCACCTTGGGGCTGGCCAGCCCCGACGACATCCTGCCCGGCCTGAGCAACCCGCTCAAGCTCACCTACAACGGCTCGCCCGATTTCGAAGGCGTGTTGCGGCTGCTGGAAACCCAGGGCAACGTGCAGGTGGTATCCAGCCCACGCATCGCTACGCTGAACAACCAAAAGGCCGTGTTCAAGGTGGGCGACGAGGAATATTTCGCCACTAACGCCAATACCACGACCAGCACGTCGGACAACCGCGAAACCTTCAGCAACAACGCCAACCTGCAGCCGTTCTTCTCGGGCATCGCGCTCGACGTGACGCCGCAGATCAGCGATCTCGGCGACATCATCCTGCACATCCACCCCCTGCTCAACGAAGTGCAGGAAAACATCAAGCTCATCGACAGTAAGCCGTATCCGCTGGCCAACACCGCGGTGCGCGAATCGGACAGCATCGCGCGTGCGCGCAACGGCGAAGTGATCATCATTTCCGGTTTGATGCAAACCCGTTCGCGCGGCCAGGAAGCCGGCGTGCCCGGCGCCCGCAGCGTGCCGGTGGTGGGCAATGCCTTCGAGCAGAAGCAGCGCGAAACGGTCAAGACCGAACTGGTGATCCTGCTGCGCGCCGTGGTGGACGAAGGCAGCAACATGCAGAACATGATCGACGATCACACCGCCGGCTTCGACAAGCTGCGCCGCGAGATCGATCCTTACTATCGGCAGTGAAACGGGCATTCGTGCCGGGAGTGTCATCGTGAGTCTTGTCAACGACATGCTGCGCGACCTGGATAGGCGCGGCAAGCAATCGCAGCAGGTGCGGCGCGTCAATGACGTTTTCCGTTCCAGAACCGTGGCCGCGCCACGCCACAATCCCCTGCTGGTGGCCGCGCTGGCTTCATTGAGCGTGGTGGCTGGGCTTGGCGGCGGCTATCTGTTGTTTGCCGGTGAAACGGCACCGCAGCCGGCCGCCGAAATGGCACTGCCCATGCTGCCGGCCGCTGTTGCTGCCATGCCAGCGCCGGTCATCGAGGAAACCGTGGTGGCGCCGGTACCCGTGGTGCTCGACGTTGTGCGGCAGAGCAACGCGCGCGATGGTTTTTCGCTGCGCCTCAGCGCCAACGGGCCGGTGACCTATCGCGTCGCCAATCGCAGCGCCACGGGGATCAGCCTGTATTTCGACGGCATCGCCAGCGTAGCGAGCCGGCCGCTCGACATTCCCGGCCTGAGCCTGGTGCAGTCAGAAGGCCGCGTGGAGCTGGATTACGACAACGACACGCGCACCATGTTTCAGGTGTACGAGGATTCAGACACGACTGAATTCGACGTGGTGCTGAGCGCCAGCTGGCAGCTGGAAACCGCAGCCGCGCCCGTGCAGCCGGCGTTGAGTTTCGAGGCGGTGCCCGCCCTCAATCCGCCTGTCGATACCGCTGCCGTACGCCCCGACCTGGCGGCATTGCCTCCCGTGGCGCCGGCAGCCATCGGCACCACCAGCGTCGAACAGATCCGCACCACGCGCGAGCTGACGCTGGATCAGCGCGATGCCATGGTCAGCCAGCAGGCCGCCACCCTGGTGCGTGACGGCCGTTTGTTGGAAGCCTATCAACTGCTGCTGGAATTCGTGGACAACACGCCGCAGGCGCATTTGTCGCGCGAAACGCTTGCCACGGTACTGATGGCGCAGCACGAGCTGGTGCAGGCGGCAAGCGTGGTCGATGCCGGCCTGCAGCTGGTGCCCAACTACGCACCGTTCAAGAAAATCAAGGCGCGCCTGTTGATGCAGGAATCGCGCAATGCCGAAGCGCTGCAATTGATGAGCAGCGTGCCGCCGGCGGTGAGCGACGATCTCGAATACTACGAGCTACTGGCCACCCTGTATCAGCAGAACGGGCGCTACGATCTGGCCATTTCCACCTATCAGGAACTGTTGCGCCGCGACAGTTCCCAGGGGCGCTGGTGGGCCGGCATGGCGATCACGCTGGAAGCCCAGCAGAAATTCAAGGAAGCCCTGGCCAGCTACCAGGCGGCACTGCAGACGGTCAATCTCGATCCCAACCTGCGCCAGTACGCGCAAAGCAAGGCGCAACTGCTGAGTAGCGTGCAGTGAGCGGCAGCCGCAAGAAGATCCGTATCGGCGACCTGCTGGTCCAGAATGGCATCATCACCGATACCCAGTTGCAGCAGGCGCTGGAGCGCCAGCGCCAAAGCGGCCTGCGTCTTGGGCGCGTGCTGGTGGATCTTGGCTACATAGAGGAAAACCAGTTTCTCGACTTTCTCGCCAGGCAGCTTGGCATTCCCCACGTGGACCTGCGCCAGTTCCGCTTCGACGCCGAAGTAGCCCAGCGCCTGCCGGAAGCGCATGCCCGCCGCTATCACGCCATCGTGCTGGAGGAAAAGCACGGGGCCTTGACCGTGGGCATGGTGGACCCCACCGACATCTTCGCCTACGACGAACTCACCCGCATTCTGCAGCAGCCGATCGAAGTGGTGGTGGTGCTCGAGCACGAGTTGCTGAGCACGCTGGACCTGGTCTATCGCCGCACCGAGGAAATCGCCAATTTCGCCGAGCGGCTCGACGAAGAGCTGACCGAAGGGCAGTTCGACCTGGCGCAGATGGCGCCGATGGACCAGGATGCCGACGCCACCGTAGTGCGGCTGCTGCAATCCATTTTCGAGGATGCGGTGCAGGTGCGCGCTTCCGACATTCACATCGAACCCGACGAAGGTTTGCTGCGCATCCGCCAGCGCGTGGACGGCGTGTTGCAGGAACAGATCATCAAGGAGCGGCGCATTGCCGCGCCGCTGGTGTTGCGGCTGAAATTGATGGCCGGTCTCAACATTTCCGAAAAACGCCTGCCGCAGGATGGCCGTTTCAGCCTGCTTGCCAAGAAGCGCAAGCTCGACGTGCGTGTTTCCACCATGCCGGTCGAATACGGCGAATCGGTGGTGATGCGCCTGCTCGACCAGACCGGCGGCGCCGCGCGCCTGTCGCAGGTGGGCATGCCGGATATGCTGCTGGCGCAGTTCCGCCGCCTCATCCGTCTGCCGCATGGTCTGATTCTGGTCACCGGCCCGACCGGCAGCGGCAAGACCACCACGCTCTATGGCGCGCTGCAGGAGCTGAACGACGTCGGCAAGAAGATCATCACCGTGGAGGATCCGGTGGAGTATCGTTTGCCGCGCATCAACCAGGTGCAGGTCAATACCAAGATCGACCTGACCTTTGCGCGCGTGTTGCGCGCCGCGTTGCGCCAGGACCCGGACATCATCCTGGTGGGTGAGATACGCGATACCGAAACCGCCGAGATCGCCTTACGCGCCGCCATGACCGGTCACCTGGTGCTGTCCACGCTGCATACCAACGACGCCGTCTCCAGCGCCATGCGTCTGGTGGACATGGGCGCGGACGGCTTTCTTGCCGCTTCCGCCCTGCGCGCGGTGGTGGCGCAGCGCCTGGTGCGGCGTTTGTGCGACAACTGCGCCGAGCCGCAGCAGCCGGATGCCCAGCAGCTGGTGTGGCTGCGCGGCATGCTTGGCATGGAAGAGGCCGACAGGATTCAGTTGAAGACAGCGCAGGGTTGCCACCGCTGCAATAACACCGGTTATCACGGTCGCATCGGCGTGTTCGAACTCTTGATACTCGACGATGCCATGAGCGACGCGCTGCGCCGCAGCGATGGCGCCGGTTTCGTGGCAGCCGCGCAGCGCAGTCCGCTGTATCGCCCGCTGGTGCTTTGTGCGCTGAGTTATGCCGCGGCAGGGCTCACCACGCTCAGCGAAGTGTTCCGCGTGGCCGAACAGGTGGACGAGTCGGTGGACTTCATGGACTTCAAGGTAACGGTCTGACAGCCGATCACGAGCGTTGAGCGCCGATGCCACACTACGCCTACAAGGGCCGTAACCACAGCGGCAGTCTCGTTACCGGCACGCTGCAGGCCGCCAGCCTGAACGATGCCGTCAGCGAACTGTCGGGCAAGCACATCACGCCAATCGAGATCGACGAGCGGCAGGCACCGGCGCGCAAGCCGCGGCCAAGTACTGCCAAGCTGGCACGGCCGCGCCTGACCACGCCGGTATTCGGCGGCGGCAAAGTGGACATTGCCGAACTGATCGTTTTTTCACGGCAGATGTACAGCCTGACCAAAGCCGGCATGCCGCTCGATCGCGCCTTGCGCGGCCTGGAAGCCTCCCTCAGCAGTTGGGGCATGAAGCGCGTGCTGCGCGACATCATCCGCCAGTTGGAGAAGGGGTTGGATCTGACCGCCGCCATGAGCCGGCATCCCAAGGTGTTCAGCCAGTTGTATCTGAGCCTGATCCACGTGGGCGAAAACACCGGGCGGCTCGACTTGGCCTTTCAGCAGGTGGGTAAGTATCTCGAACTGGAACGCAACACCCGCAAACAGTTCAAGAGCGCCACCCGCTACCCCCTGTTCGTGATCGTGGCCATCGCCGTGGCGCTCGCCATCATCACCACCTTCGTCATTCCGGTATTTGCCGACACCTTCGCGCAGTTGCAGGCGCAACTGCCCTGGCAAACCCGCGTGCTCATTGCCGTGTCGGATTTCGTGGTGACCTGGTGGCCGCTGATACTGGGCGGCATCGGCGGCGCCATCGCCTTGTTCCTGCGCTGGATCGCCACCTCGCACGGGCGTCTCGCCTGGGATCGGCGCAAGCTGGGGTTTGTGCTGGTGGGCGGTTTGTTCGAACGCATCGCGCTGTCGCGCTTTTCCCGCACCTTCGCCATGATGCTGCGCGCCGGCGTGCCGCTGGTGCAGGCGCTTGGCGTGGTGGCGCGCGCGGTGGGCAACAAGTTCATCGGCCACAACGTATTGAAGATGCGCGACGGCGTTTCCCACGGCGAGTCGCTGTATGTCACCGCCAGCAAAACCGGCATGTTCTCGCCGCTGGTATTGCAGATGATCGCGGTGGGCGAGGAAGGCGGCAACGTGGACGACATGCTTGACGAAGTGGCCGACTTCTACGACGCCGAGGTGGAATACGACCTCAAGCGGCTGAGCGCCTCCATCGAGCCGATCCTCATCATCTTTATCGCCGGCCTGGTGCTCGTCCTGGCATTGGGCGTGTTCCTGCCGATATGGGATCTTGCCCGTGCCGCCCGCTGACTCCAGGCGTCACGGGCAACGCGCTGCATGGCAATGTCGCGGCGCTCGCCCCCATTGCGGACGCGGCCAGCGGGGCTTCACCCTGTTCGAAATGGTGGTGGTGATCTGCGCCATCGTCATCCTGTACATGGTGGCGGAAACGCGCCTCAATGAACTGCCCGCCGCCGCCGAGCGCGCCAACTTCTATGCCGGCTTGCAGCAGTTCAAAACCGCTATCAATTTCCAGATGATGTCCGCCTCCAGCAGCGGGCCGGATGCCACCGCGACACTGGAAGGCACCAACCCCAGCTACCTGCTCACCGAAGTGCCCGCCAATTACCGTGGCGAACTCGATTTCGTCACCGACGCCGTGCGCTTGCGCAATTCCTGGTACTTCGAGCGCGCCACCGGCGAACTGGTGTACGTGGTGGGCGGCCCAAGCATCGACGACGTCCTGGTCACCGTCGCCGGCACGCCGGTACACCTGGGCCAGCTACGCTTCAAACTCATGAACAACTACCTCACCGAAGCCTCCCTGCGCGAACGCACCGGCATCGGCCTGACCGTACGCCAAATCGAAGACAACCGCCGCGATGGCGCCTGGGCCGGCTTGGTGCTGGCACCGGTGTATCCCTATAGCTGGGAAAGGCGGTCGGAGCAGGGGAGGTTGTTGGAGTGAACATCCGGGTTGTAAATCGCCTCGAGGATGCGTTCGGCAATGGGCCGGAGTTACAGGCGCATCTTTGGACACAGTGCTTTCCACTAATCCTTATCGACTAGTCGTTCTCTTTCCATTCGATTTTTGCTGTCGAGACACAGTCACGGCTGGGGCGGCAGGCGACGCTCTCCGGGCGATTTGCTGCGATAAATAGGGGCGTTTTCAGGTTTTGATGCTTTTGGTGAGTGGCGAGCAGCGAAAAATTCCGAGTGGGCTACAACTTTCGATGTAACGCGGGAATTTTTCCGATGCTTTCTTCAGGGCGCTGCCTAAAATTCGCACCAAGCTCGCTGATGAGAGGATGTGCGCCGGGAAAATTTCCCGAACCTTTCACCGCAAATCCATTCAACGGTCGGGCACGAGATAGCTCTCAAACAAAATCGAGGAAACTCAAATGAAACGTCGTAACAACCAACAAGGTTTTACCATCATCGAGCTGGTGGTCGTGATTTTGCTGCTCGGCATTCTGACTGCTACCGCGCTGCCGCGGTTTATGGATGTGACGAATGAGGCGCATCAGGCCGTGGCAGATGGCTTGCAAGGCGGTATGCAGACAGGTGTGGCACTGTACCGCGCGCAGTGGGTGGCAACGGGGCAGAAAACCGATGGTATTTCGGAGTTTGGCGGTTTGCGTCCTAACACGGCTGGTTATCCGGTGACTAAGGTGGCCGCAACCAACGTGCTTACCGACGAAGTAGATTGTGTCGCGATCTATGAAAATCTGATGCAGGCAGGCGGGCTCCCGGTTATCGCCGGCGCTGCCTACAATGCTTCGGCCGAGACGGCTATTGAAGGCGCCTCCACTGGCGTAGATGTAGTTACCATGCCCGATGCTGCTGCGACTCCCACTGCCTGCACCTATTACTATGTTGGCCAGTACAAGACGGGTACTTCGACTGCAGTTCACACTATCCCGAACTTTACCTACACTGTTGCCACTGGTGTGATCGAGAGTGGTACCACGGATCTCGAAACGGACTAAGCTTTGTAAGTAGGAAGGCGAGATTTCAAAGGGCTGATAGCGATATCAGCCCTTTTTATTTGTGAAACTCTTAATCAGGAGCGCATAGACAAGCTGGTCGTCATCTACACTACGCTGCAAGCATCGTTATGGTTAGCACGCTTGGTCTTCCTGGGAATATTTGGAGCCTACGGCCTTCCATTATGGGTAAGTACAACTGATCGTTACGAAGGTATGGAAAAGCAATGGCGTAGCAAGTAGCTTTCACGCCAGAAAATTTATGATGCCGCCCGGTAATAGATATTGGAATACTGAGGCATCATGGCCTGCTCAGCCCCACGGAGCCATATGCTCGAACTCCTCATGCTCTTTGTCGCAGCATTCGCCGCCGCCGCAATTTCAGGTGCTGCGGGGTTTGGTGGTGCGCTCCTGCTGCTGCCGCTGCTCGTCGCCACCGTTGGCGCGACGCATGCTGTTCCACTACTGACTATCGCCCAGCTAATCGGCAATCTCTCAAGGGTCGGTTTCGGTTTCTCGGAGATTCATTGGAAGCCGGTCGTGCTGTTTCTGGCCGGGGCGATTCCTCTCAGTGTCCTGGGTGCCTTGTCGTTCGTCCAGTTACCGAATGATGTAGTTACACGCGCGCTTGGTGTCGCCATCCTGCTGTTCGTTGCGCTGCAGTATTTCGGCGTATTGAAACTCAAGGGTGGTGCCATTTTGTTGGTGGCAGGCGGAGCGGTCGTCGGATTCCTGTCTGGGTTGGTGGGCAGCGCAGGGCCCCTTGGTGCCGCCATCTTCTTTTCGCTCGGCTTACCCCCGGTTGCCTACATTGCCAGCGAAGCGACGACAGCGCTTGTGATGCATGGGGTGAAGACAGTGGTCTATCAGCAATACATTGTCCTCAGTTGCGACTTGTGGTTGCTGGCGGTGCTGATGGGTGGCGCGATGATTCTTGGGACCTGGTCGGCCAAGCGAATCATTGAGCGCATGGATCGGAAAATGTTTCGGCAGTTCGTGGCTATTCTGTTGGTCGTCATTGCCGGGTACATGGTAGTTCATGGGTAGCAGGCGATACACCGGGCCTGGTAACAGCATGCAGCTGACTGCGCTGCTGCACCGCCGCCCCTTTATTGAAATGTTCGGGTTGGGGCAATGCCATTCGATTATAGTGGAGCATCCGCTACAGGCATGGAGCCCCGGTCATGGAAGACCACGACAGCCCCTGGAAAGGGGCGCTGGAAGAATTCTTCGACCCTTTCCTGCAACTGCTTTTTCCTGAGATCCACCAAAGCGTGGATTGGACGCGGCCCGTCCGCTTCCTCGACAAGGAACTGCAAAAGCTCAGGCCCGACAGCCGTATGGGCCGGCGGGAAGTCGACAAGCTTGCCGAAGTGACTTTTCATGGTGGCACTTCCCAGACTCTGTTGATTCATGTGGAAGTGCAAGGCCACCCAGACCGGCACTTCGCCAAGCGGATGTATCTCTATCACACTCGCCTGCGCGATCATTTCGATAAGCCAATCATCGATCTTGCGGTATTGGCCGACACCAATCCCAAATTCCGCCCCACGCAGTTCGAGGAGCGCATCAAGGGCAAGGGGCTTCGTCTCGATTTCCATAGCGTCAAGCTGCTGGATTACGAGGCGCGTTGGGAAGAGTTGCTGCAAAGCGCCAATCCCTTTGCTTTGATCGTGGCCGCACAGCTTACCGCCAAGCGGGAAGGGCGCCAGAGCAAGCATCGCGTGGACAACCTGCTGCGTTTCTACCGTTGCGCATGGCGTATGGGCCTGAGCGAGGAACAGCACGGGCGCCTACTGGTGTTTCTGGACTGGCTGGTTGCCTTGCCGCCGGAATTGGAGGATTACTATAATGCCGCAATGGTTCATTTTAAGGAGGGAAGCGCCATGCCATTCGTCAGTCATCTGGAGCGGTTCGGAGAGAAGCAGGGGTTGGAGAAAGGCAGGCAAGAAGGTCGACAGGAGGGTCGCGCAAACGTGCTGCTGCGCCAATTGCAGCTGAAGTTCGGTGAGCTGCCTGTGCCGTTATCGCGGCGCGTGATGCAGGCTGATGACGCACAACTGGATGCATGGGTCGAGCGGGTTCTGTTTGCGACGCGTCTCGAGGATGTGTTCGCCAGCCAGCGTCAACGCACCGACAGTGCCGCCACCTGAATGATGACGTAGATGACGACGATGGTCAGTACTGCCGCCAGGCCAAAGTAAGCCACGGGATGTATCCCGACATTGATGCGATAAGGGTCGATGCTGCGGCCCGCATCATTGGCACGCTCGCTCTTGTTGCGTGCCACGCGAATCTTGTGTGAATCGATCAGTTCCACGAGTTCCCAGCCGGCCTGGGCCTCCTCGGCAAGTACCTGCTGGAGTTTCTGTGGGTTGCCGAAGGCGGGGGTGTTCGAGGTGACGACTTTGTACTCGAGGTTATCCATGGGATTCTCCGTGGGACAGGCAATGCGGCATTGTGCGTAAAAATGCCGGGATTTGGAATTGGAGGCCTCTGGGAACTATTCCTCTTCCTTTGTTGTTGCCACTGATTTTCAGCAATTCCACCAAACCGCAACTATAGTGAGTCCTCTACCACCCTCACGGACGCATGGTCATGGAAGACCAGGACAGCCCCTGGAAAGGCGCGCTGGCTGGAGGCGCGCAAGAGCAAGCGCAGGGTGGACAACCTATTGAGCTTCTATCGCCATGCGCGGCGACTTGGATTAAGCGAAGTATGGCGTTCGTGAGCCATCTGGAACGATTCGGAAAAGCACAGGGTTTGGAGGAAGGGCGGTTGGAAGGGATGCAGGAAGGGCGTCAGGAAGGTCTCCGCCAAGGCCAGGCCACTCAGCTGTTACGTCTGTTGCAGCTGAAGTTCGGAAAATTGCCTGCCGAGTTGACGCAACGCGTGAGGCGGGCCGATGAGGCGCAGGTAGGCCTGTGGGCAGAGCGTCTGCTGTTTGCGGCACGGCTCGAGGACGTATTCTGCGACTGAACCCCCGCAGAATCGGGCAAGGCACCTACCGAGAGGGGGGCGCCTAATCGGCCCCGGAAGGCCCGAATAAGGCTATTCCTCTTCCTCTATCGTCGCTTCATTATTGCCCATCCCCAGCTCCTTGATTTTCCGCGTCAGCGTGTTGCGGCCCCAGCCGAGCAGGCCGGAGGCGTCGCGTTTGCGGCCGCCGCTGTGTTTGAGCGCCACTTCGATCATGCATTTTTCGAAGATCGGCGTGGCCTGCTGCAGGATGCCGGTGTGGCCGAGGTTCAGTTCCTGGTCGGCCCAGTGTTTGAGATTGTGTACCCAGTTGCCGGCCACGGGGTTGTCACCGCTTGGCTTGATGAATTCTTCCGGCAGGTCGTTGATGAAGATTTCACGGCCAGAAGCCATCACGGTGATCCAATTACAGAAGTTTTCCAGCTGCCGCACGTTGCCGGGCCAGGGCAGGTTGCACAGGAACTTGGTGGTTTCCGCCCGCAGCATTTTCTTTTCCATGCCCATCTGCTGCGCCGCCTTGCGCAGGAAGTGTTCGCACAGCGCTGGAATGTCTTCGCGGCGGTCGGCCAGGCGCGGCAGGTGGATGGGGATCACGTTCAGCCGGTGGAACAGGTCTTCCCGGAACAAATGTTCCTTTACCCGCTGTTCGAGGTTCTGGTGGGTGGCGGCGATCACGCGCACGTCGGCCTTGATCGGGCTGAGCCCGCCCACACGGTAGAACTCACCGTCCGAGAGCACACGCAACAGGCGCGTCTGCGTTTCCATGGGCATGTCGCCGATCTCGTCCAGGAACAGCGTGCCGCCGTGCGCCTGCTCGAAGCGGCCCACGCGCAGTTGGGTGGCACCGGTGAAGGCGCCTTTTTCGTGGCCGAACAGTTCCGACTCGATCAGGTCCTTGGGAATGGCCGCCACGTTGAGCGGCACGTAGATCTTGTCGGCGCGCGGACTGTGTTTGTGCAGCGCCTGCGCCACCAGTTCCTTGCCGGTGCCCGATTCGCCCTTGATCAGCACCGTGATGTTGGAGTGCGACAGGCGGCCGATGGCGCGGAACACTTCCTGCATGGAGGGCGCTTCGCCGATGATTTCCTTGGGTTCCACGGCTGGCAGCGGGCTGCCGTCGCCCTTGTTCTCGCGGGAGTGCTTGACCGCGCGTTCCGCCACCGCCACGGCGTCGTCCACGTCGAACGGTTTCGGCAGGTACTCGAAGGCGCCGCGCTTGTAGGATTTCACCGCACTGCTCAGGTCGGAATGCGCGGTCATGATGATCACCGGCACTTCGGGGTATTCGTCGTGCACCTGCGTCAGCACTTCCAAGCCATCGGTGCCCGGCATGCGGATGTCGCTGATGATGGCATCCGGTTGGCTTACCTTCAGCCGCTGCAGCAGTGCGTCGCCGGAATCGAAGCTCTCGCTATCAAAGCCCGCCTTGTCGAAGGATTTTTCCAGCACCCAGCGGATTGAGCGGTCGTCGTCGACGATCCAGATGGTGTCCTTGGTCATGGGTCGGTACCTGCTGGCTCATTGAGAGGAAGGGAAAGGCTGAAACAGGTTCTGCCCGGTTGGCTGTCGCATTCGATCAGCCCCCGGTGGTTCTTGAGGATGTTCTGCGCGATGGACAGCCCGAGCCCGGTGCCCTCCGCGCGTCCGCTGATCAGCGGATAGAAGACGTTTTCGATGATCGCCGGCGACACGCCGGGGCCGTTGTCGATCACCTCGATGCGTGCCACCAAACGGTGCAGTACCGAACCGACGGTGGCATGGCTGATGGCACGCGTGCGCAGCGTGATGCGCGGCGTTTTGCCCTTCATCTTGTTCTCGGTGAGCGCCTGCATGGCGTTGCGCACCACGTTGAGCACGGCCTGGATCAGCTGTTCAAGATCACCGCGCACTTCCGGCAGGCTGGGGTCGTAATCACGGATGATGGTGATGGCGCCCTTGGTTTCGGCTTCCACCAGGTTGCGCACCCGCTCCAGCACCTCATGGATGTTGAGCATCGTGATGTTGGGTTTTTTGTACGGGCCGGTCAGGCGGTCCACCAGGTTCACCAAGCGGTCGGTTTCCTCGATGATCACGTTGGTGTAGTCGCGCAGTTGCGGATCGGGCAGTTCGGCCGCCAGCAACTGGGCGGCGCCGCGAATGCCGCCAAGCGGATTCTTGATCTCGTGGCTCAGCCCGCGAATCATCTCCACCGTGGTTTCGTGGTTGGCGATGAGCGTCTGCTTGCGGCTGATCGACCAACTGCGGTTGATCTCCTGCAGTTCCAGCAGATAGCGCACGTTGCCGCCTTCGCCGAGCGGGGCCAGCGAAAAATCCACCAGCAGCTTGCTGCCGTTGAGCAGCACGAAGTGTGCCTTGCGGATGATCACCGTGGTGCCGGACTGCTGCACGGTTTCCAGTGCCCGCAGAAACTCTTCGGGATTGCGGAACAGCTCGAAGGCCTTGATGAGGTGGCAGTGGCGATTGCTGGTTTCGAGCAAGGCCTCCGCGGAGGGGTTGAGGTGATAGAGCGAAAGGTCTTCGTCCAGCACCACCACCGCGGTGGTGAGATTGTCCAGCAGGCTGGTATTGAAGCGTTCAGTGTTCAAGTTGCTGAGCGGCCTCGTCGTGGCATACACCGGTTTGGCTCCTGTGAGCGTCCCTATGCCACTTCTCTATGCAAAAGCTGCACCACTTTGGGAACTGTGGAATAGCCAGCAAAATCAGGGGGTATTGTAGTATTTGGGTGACCTTGTACGCACCAATATAGTGCATTCAATACTCAATATGACCCAATTTGGTGCATTACTGCGCTAAAAGATCGCGCTTCGATTCGGGCGTCATTCCGCGCGCAGTCGCGGAATCCATTGCAAGCCAATAAAAAAGCCCTTGGCCAATAAATAAAAAAGCCCTTAGCCAATAAAAAAGCCCTTAGCCAATAAAAAAGCCCTTAGCCAATAAAAAAGCCCTTAGCCAATAAAAAAGCCCGCCAAAAGGCGGGCTTGAGAAGTGCGGGGCCGGGCCTCAGACGCTGTAGTACATCTCGAATTCCAGCGGATGGGTGGTCATCTGTACCTGCATGTGTTCGGCCTTCTTCAGGTCGATGTAGCCGTCGATGAAATCGTCGGAGAACACGCCGCCGGCTGTGAGGAAGGCGCGGTCCTGGTCCAGGTTGCGCAGCGCGTCCAGCAGATCGTCGGCCACCTGCGGGATTTTTGCTTCCTCTTCCGGCTCCAGGTCGTACAGATCCTTGGTGGCGGGGTCGCCAGGGTGGATCTTGTTCTTGATGCCGTCGAGGCCGGCCATCAGCAGCGCGGCGAAAAACAGGTAGGGGTTGGCGGTGGGATCGCCGAAGCGCGCTTCGATGCGCACCGCTTTGGGGTTGCCGCCCAGGATGTACGGAATGCGGATGGAGGCGGAGCGGTTGCGGGCGGAATAGGCCAGCAGGGTGGGGGCTTCGAAACCCTTGACCAAACGCTTGTACGAGTTGGTCGAGGCATTGCCGAAAGCGTTCAGTGCCTTGGCGTGCTTGATGATGCCGCCGATGTAATACAGCGCTTCGTCCGACAGGTTGGCGTAGCCGTTGCCGGCGAACACGTTCTTGCCGTTCTTGGCGATGGACTGGTGCACGTGCATGCCGCTGCCGTTGTCGCCCACCAGCGGTTTCGGCATGAAGGTGGCGGTTTTGCCGAACGCGGCGGCCACGTTGTGCACCACGTATTTCAGCGTCTGCACTTCGTCGGCCTTTTTCACCAGCGTGTTGAACGCCACGCCGATTTCGCACTGCCCGGCGTTTGCCACTTCATGGTGATGGATTTCCACTTTCAGGCCCATGTCGGTCATGGTGGAGCACATGGCGCTGCGGATGTCGTGCAGCGAATCGATCGGCGGCACCGGGAAATAGCCGCCCTTGACGCGCGGCGTATGGCCCTTGGGGCTGTCTTCCTTGTCCTGGTCGGTGGACCAGGCGGCTTCCTGCGAGATGATGCGGCTCATGCAGTAGCCCATGGTGGTGCGGTACTTCACGTCGTCGAAAATGAAGAACTCGGGCTCCGGGCCAAAGTAGGCGACATCGCCGATGCCGGTGGATTTCAGGTATTCCTCGGCGCGGCGCGCGATACAGCGCGGGTCGCGGTCGTAGCCGCTCATGCTGGCCGGTTCGAGAATGTCGCACACCACGTTGATCTGCGGTTCCTCGGAGAACGGATCGAGCACGGCGGTGCTGTCGTCGGGCAGCAGCACCATGTCGGATTCGTTGATGCCCTTCCAGCCGGCGATCGAGGAACCGTCGAACATGCGGCCTTCGAAAAAGCTGGCGTCCACTTCGGATGCCGGAAAGGTAACGTGCTGCTGTTTGCCCCTGGTGTCGGTAAAGCGCAGGTCGACCCACTTCACATCGTGGTCGGCAATCATCTTGAGAGTCTTTTCAGACATGTGTCCTCCATAGGGCGTGGTTCCAGGGAGCGCCTGGCTGTGGTGTTTTAAAAAAGAAAAACGGGTTTCGGCATCTGGCCGCGTGTTTGCGGCTTGTCAGCGGCAATACGAGGGGAGCAAAATATATGCCATCCGCAGGGTTCTTGAAAGGACTGTTTTTTAAAGGGTTTTCTCCATGGAGTCGGATACGGCGCGCACCTTGCAGGTGCGTGATTTTCAACAAAGCACCAAGTCAGTGCAAGCAGTGCGCCAATAAGTAGCTATGAAGTATCTCGTCAAGTATTCCCCCGAAATGACCACCAAGAGCCGCATCGTGCGGACTCGTTTCTGTAAACAGCTGCGCAAGAATGTGGCACGCATACTGCGCGAGCGGTTGGGCATCGCCGATCAGGCCGCCAAACCGGGCGCCGCCGATGTCGCGCTGGTGCAGGCGCACTGGGATTATCTGGAAGTGGCACTGTCCCCGGCACACCAGGACGCCACGGCGGAATTGGAGGAAATCCTGGGCCATACGCCTGGTATCTGGAGCTTTCAGCGGGTGGAGGAAAGGCCTCTGGGCAGCTTCGAGGAACTGGCGGACCTCACGGTAAGCCTCTATGCGCCGCTCGTGCGCGGTAAAAGCTTTGTGGTGCGTTGCAAGCGCGCCGGCAAGCACGCCTTCAAATCCATGGACGTGGAACGGTATCTGGGGGGTGCGCTGCTGCGCCAGGGTGAGGCGCGCAAGGTGGATCTGCACAACCCCGAAGTGACGGTGTACCTGGAAATCCGCCACGACCAGGTGTTCGTGGGCGCCGCGCCGCAGGACGGCATCGGCGGCTTTCCGCTGGGCACGCAGGACAGCGTGGTGTCGCTGATTTCCGGCGGCTTCGATTCCGCCGTGGCCACCTACCTGGCGATGAAACGCGGCATGCGCACGCACTTCCTGTTCTTCAACCTGGGCGGGCGCGAACATGAACTGGCGGTCAAGGAAGTAGCGCTGTACCTGTGGCAGCGTTACGGCGCCTCGCACGGCGTGCATTTCATCAGCGTGCCGTTCGAGGCCGTGGTGGCGGAAATTCTGGAAAGCGTGGAAAACTCCCAGATGGGCGTGGTGCTCAAGCGCATGATGCTGCGCGCCGCCACCGAGGTGGGGCAGCGGCTGCAGGTGGAGGCGCTGGTCACCGGCGAAAGCATCGCGCAGGTGTCCAGCCAGACGCTGGTGAACCTGGCGGTGATCGACGAGGTAACGCCGAAACTGGTGTTGCGGCCGTTGATCATGAGCGACAAGCAGGACATCGTCGACCTGGCGCGCCGCATCGGCACCGCCGAGTTTTCCGCGGTGATTCCGGAGTATTGCGGGGTGATCTCGGTAAAACCCACCACCCGCGCGCGCCGCCACCGCATCGAGCGGGAAGAACAGCGTTTCGACTTTACGGTGCTGGAACGAGCGGTGGCACAGGCGGAGATGCTGAACATCCGCACGCTCAGCCTGGAAAGCCCGCAGGATGCCCCGGTGCCACAGGAACACGACACCTTGGCCGCGGGTGTCACGGTAATCGACATCCGCCATCCGGACGAGGAAGAACGCAAGCCGCTGGCGCTTGCGCAAGGGGAAGTGCTCAAGGTGCCGTTCTACCGCCTGAGCACGGTATTCACCACCTTGGATCCGCAGCAAACCTACCTGCTTTACTGCAGCAAGGGCGTCATGAGCCGCCTGCACGCCGCGCACCTTTTGGAACAGGGCAACAGCAACGTGGGCGTCTACAGGCCCTGAAAGCCCCGGCAGTCTTAATCAAAAATCCAAGCAGGGGGCTTGACGCTCAGGTATAATCCGGCGCGCTTTTTTTTCCGCGCTCCATCCACCCTCAGGTAACTTCCGTGATCGAACTAATCCGTAACATCGCCATCATCGCGCACGTCGATCATGGTAAGACCACCTTGGTAGACAAACTGCTGCAGCAGTCCGGCACGCTGGAAAGCCGCGGCAAGCTCGAAGAGCGCGTGATGGACTCCAACGATCAGGAACGCGAGCGCGGCATCACCATCCTGGCCAAGAACACCGCGGTGCGCTGGAAGGGCTACCGCATCAACATCGTTGACACCCCCGGCCACGCCGACTTCGGCGGCGAGGTGGAGCGCGTGCTGTCCATGGTGGATTGCGTGCTGCTGCTGGTGGACGCCGTGGACGGTCCCATGCCGCAAACCCGTTTCGTGACCCAGAAGGCCTTTGCCCGCGGCCTCAAACCGATCGTGGTGATCAACAAGGTGGATCGCGAAGGCGCGCGCCCCGATTGGGTGCTTGGCGAGGTATTCGATCTGTTCGACCGCCTTGGCGCCACCGATGAACAGCTGGACTTTCCGGTCATCTATGCCTCCGCCCTGCACGGACGCGCCGGTCTCGAACCGGACGCCCTGGAAGCGAACATGGAGGCCTTGTTCCAACTGGTTGTGGACCGCGTGCCGCCGCCGCAGGTGGACGCCGATGGCCCGTTTCAAATGCAGATTTCCGCGCTCGACTATTCCTCCTACCTTGGCGTGATCGGCGTGGGCCGCATCAGCCGCGGCAAGGTGCGGGTGAACATGCCGGTGACGATACTCGACATCGAAGGCAATAGCCGCAAGGGCAAGATCGGTCTGGTGAAAACCTACCTGGGGCTGGAGCGCGTCGATGCGCAGGAAGCCAGCGCCGGCGACATCATCTGCATCACCGGCATCGAGGAGCTGAACATTTCCGATACGCTGTGCGATCCGGACCATCCCGAAATGCTGCCGCCGCTCACCGTGGACGAACCCACCGTGACCATGACCTTCCAGGTGAACGATTCGCCGTTCGCCGGCCGCGACGGCAAGTACGTGACCAGCCGCAACATCAAGGAACGCCTGGAACGCGAGCTGATCCACAACGTGGCGCTGCGTGTGGAACAGGGCGAATCCGCCGACAAGTTCAAGGTGTCGGGCCGCGGCGAGCTGCATCTGTCGGTGCTGATCGAAACCATGCGCCGCGAAGGCTACGAGCTGGCGGTGTCGCGCCCGCAGGTGATCACCAAGATGATCGATGGCGTGCAGATGGAACCGTACGAATCGCTGGTGGTGGACATCGACGAAGTCAACCAGGGGGGGGTGATCGAAGAGCTTGGCATCCGCAAGGCGGAAATGCAGGAGATGACCACCGACGGCAAGGGCCGCACGCGCCTGACCTTCATCATCCCCACGCGCGGGTTGATCGGCTTTCGCACCCAGTTCATGAGCATGACTTCCGGAACGGGCGTTCTTACGCACATCTTCGATCATTTCGGGCCGATGAAAGCGGGCGAGATCGGCAACCGCAACAACGGCGTGCTGGTGTCCATGGTCGGCGGCAAGACGCTGGCATATGCGCTGTTCAGCCTGCAGGAACGTGGCCGCCTGTTCATCCAGCCGAACGTGGAAGTGTACGAAGGCATGATCATCGGCCTGCACAGCCGCGAAAACGACCTGGTGGTGAACCCCACCAAGGCCAAGCAGCTGACCAACATCCGCGCCGCGGGCAGCGACGAGAACATCATCCTCACCCCGCCGGTGCGCCATAGCCTGGAACAGGCCATGGAGTTCATCGACAACGACGAACTGGTAGAAATCACCCCCAACCACATCCGCCTGCGCAAGCAGTACCTCACCGACAACGAACGCCGCCGCATGGCGCGCGGCAGCGAAGGGCGGGGAGCGTAAAACAACAGGTACACGGCATGCTCGGATTGATACAGCGCGTCAGCGAAGCCAGCGTTGCGGTCGCGGGTGAGGTGGTGGGTGTGATCGGTCCGGGCCTGTTGCTGTTGCTTGGTGTGGAAAAGGAAGACGGTGAGGCGCAGGCGGAGCGCCTGCTCGAAAAGGTATTGGCTTATCGGGTATTCAACGATGCCGAGGACAGGATGAACCTCAGCCTGCGCGACGTGCAGGGTGGCCTGTTGGTGGTATCGCAATTCACGCTGGCGGCGGCCACCGACAAGGGCCTGCGTCCAAGCTTTTCCTCGGCCAAGCCGCCGCAGGAAGCGGAACGGCTTTACGATTATTTCCTGGCGCGCGCACGTGATGCGCATCCCACGGTGGCCTGCGGGCGCTTCGGCGCCGACATGCAGGTGGCGCTGGTCAATGATGGGCCGGTGACCTTTCTGCTCAGGACGTAGTGGTCTCTTCTTTCTTGTCCTCTTCCCCGCCTTCTTCCGCGTCGTCCTCATCCTTCTTGCGGCGATAGACCACGCGGCTGGCGATGATGCCGGCTTCGTACAGCAGGCACATCGGGATCGCCAGCATGCACTGCGAGAACGGGTCGGGCGGGGTGAGGAAGGTGGCGATCAGGAAGCAGCCGATGATTACGTAAGGCCGCTTTTCCGACAGCACTTTGGGCGTGACCACCCCGGTGATCACCAGCAGGAGGGTGGCGATCGGAATTTCGAACACCAGCCCAAACGCCAGGAACAGGCTCATCACGAAGTCGAGATAAGCCGTCATGTCGGTCATCACGGTAACGTTGTTGGGTGCGACGCTGGTGAAGAAATCGAACAGAAAGCCAAGCACCACAAAGTACGAGAACGCCACGCCCAGGTAGAACAACAGCACGCTGGAAACGATGATTGGCAGGGTAATCTTGACTTCGTTGCGGTACAGCCCCGGCGCGATGAACGCCCAGGCTTGGTGCAGGATGTAGGGAATGCAGATGAATATCGCCAGCATGAAAGTCAGTTTGAACGGCGCCAGGAACGGGTCCAGCGGGCGGGTGGAGATGATGCGTTCACCCAGATCGGCATTCAGCACCCCGGTGAGCGGCGCCGACACGAATTCGTAGATATCGCTGGCCCAGGCGATCATGGCGAGAAACACCACGAACACCACGACCACGCTGCGCAAAATCCGGTCGCGTAGTTCCACCAGGTGGGAAACCAGGGGCAGTTCCTTGGGGTCGTGCTCGTCGTCGGGCGGGGTGTTCTTTGCGGCGTTCACGCGAGGGTTCCGTTAGGGCTGGTCCCGGTCGGGGGCGGTAGTGGGGGCAGAGTCGGGTGTGGCGGCGGGCGCTTGCGCGGGAGCCGCTTCCTGCGTGGCGGGCGCGGCGTCATCCGGCGCGGCATCGGGGCCTGAAATTGCCGTATCGTCGCCAGCCGGCGTCGCATCGGAATCGGTTTCGGGCGGCGGATTGCCGGCGGCCACCTGCGCTTCCAGCTCCACGTTGCGGCGTATGGTGTCCGCTTCGCGCTTCACCGTATTGACGGTGTCGTTGATCTGGTTCTTGGCCTGCCGGTACTTCTCCATGATTTCTTCGTTGCGCAGCTGCCGGCGGATTTCGTCGGCGCCGATCTCGCGCTCGATGTCCTGCTTGATGGAATTGAAACTGCGCCGCAGGCGGCCGATCCACAGGCTGGCGGTACGGATGGCGCCGGGAAGTTTTTCGGGGCCGAGCACCAACAGTGCCACCAGGCCCACGACAATGAGTTCGGAAAAGCCGACGTCGAACATGCAGGACTCCGCCGGCCTTTAGGGCTGTTTCTCGTCGACCTTTTCAGCCTCGACGTCGACCGTGGTGCCTTGTTGGCGTTCATTGGCCAGCTGCTCGGGCGGCGTGGCCGGTTCTTCGTTCTTGCCTTCGTCCATGGCGTCCTTGAAGCCTTTGATGGCATGGCCAAGGTCGCCGCCGAGGTTCTTCAGCTTCTTGGTGCCGAACACCAGTACCACCACCAGGAGCAGGATGCCCCAATGCCAAATGCTGAAACCACCCATAATCGCACTCCTGAAAACGGTAAGCCTGTGTGTTGCCTTACGGTTGCCCGGCGGCCTGGTTGACGGCGCGCGCGGCTTTTTCTTCCAGCCCCGAGACGCCGAAACGGCGCTCGAGCTCGGCCAGCACCTGTGCCGGACCACAATCGAGTTTTGCCAGCATCACCAGCGTGTGGAACCACAGGTCCGCCGTCTCACTGATCAGCTGCGCCTTGTCGGCACCCTGTTCCACGTCGCGTGCGGCGAGTATGGTTTCCACCGCTTCCTCGCCCACTTTCTCCAGGATCTTGTTCAGACCCCGATGATGCAGTTTGGCCACATAGGACGTCTGCGGATCGGCCGCCTTGCGTGCTTCGATGATGGCGGCCAGTTTGTTCAGCGTGTCGCTCATGTGTCTCCAGTGTCAATGCTTGGCAGTGTCGCTCCCTGGACGGTTTCAATCCTTGGGCGCGTGATCCGCCGCGTAGATCGCCTCCGGCGCCTTGAGCACCTCGCTGATCGTTTCCCAGCTGCCGTCCGGCAACAGGCGCCGGTAATAGCAGCTGGCGCGGCCCGTGTGGCAGGCGATGCCGCCCAGTTGCTCGACCACGTAGATCAGGCTGTCGGCGTCGCAATCCACCAGCACCGCGTGCAGTATCTGCACGTGACCCGATTCCTCGCCCTTGCGCCAAAGCCTCTGCTTCGAGCGCGACCAGTAGATGGCGCGGTTTTCCCGCACCGTCAGTTGCAGCGCTTCGCGATTGGCATAAGCCTGCATCAGAATGACGCCGCTTTCCCAATCCTGGGCGATTACCGGCACCAGGCCGGCGCTGTCGAAACGTATGGTGTCGAGCCAGTCAGTCTGCATGTCCACAATGCTGCTTAGCATACCTTAATGTGGGTTGATCGGGCGAAAAAACAAGGGGGTTCGGCGGCCTGATCCGGGCTGGGCAGGGCCGCCGGAATGGCGCTATTGGGGCTGCAACCGGGCTCGGGCGAACGGGCTAACGCGGGTCTTCTGCCTGCTCGGTATGGGCGACGTCGGCCTGGGGGCTTTCGTCCGCGGTATCGGCGCCTGGCTTGCCTTCGTCGATGGCGCTTTTGAAGCCCTTGATCGCGGTGCCGAGATCAGAACCGAGGTTCTTCAACTTCTTGGTGCCGAACACCATGAACACGATGCCCAGCAGGATGAGCAGTTTCCAGATACCGAAAGCGCCAGCGCCCATAATCGACTCCTGATCGCGGGGCGGCGCGTGCCGCCCATAGCCATAGTCCGGCTAGCATACCTTATTTTCGGAACCGCCAGGCAGCGGAGCTTGTGGATCAATCGTGCAACGCCGCGCCTGGGCTTGTTGGGTGATGCGGATGGGTTGGGAGCCGTCGCGGGTCAGTGCAGCAGGAGGGCGAGCAGCAGCGCGCCGAGCGCGGCGGCGAACGCCAGGCTGCGCGCCTCGAAGCGGCGTGCGCGGCGTTCCAGTTCCTGCGTGCGCATTTCCAGCGCCGCCAGGGCGAGGCGCGCGGTGCTGCCTTCGCGCAGGGTGGACAGGATCAGGTCGGGCAGCTCGGGGCTTTGTTCGAACCATTCCGGCAGGCGTTCACGCACCTGGCGCAGCGTTTTCAGCGGTGACAGCCGCTCGTGCTGCCAGCGCTCCAGAAACGGCAGCGCGGTTTGCCACAGGTCGAGTTCCGGGTAGAGCTGCTTGCCCAGTCCTTCGATGTTGAGCATGGTCTTCTGCAGCAGCACCAGCGACGGCTGCACCTGCATGTTGAAGCGGCTGGCGGTGCGGAACAGTTGCAACAGCAACTGGCCGAAACTGATCTCGCCGAGCGGCTTTTGGAAAATCGGTTCGCACACGGCGCGCATGGTGGCCTCGAAGGCGTGCAGCGGCGTGTCGGGCGGCACCCAGCCACATTCCACGTGCAGCTCCGCCACCCGGCGATAGTCGCGCTTGAAGATCGCCAGCAGGTTGCGTGCCAGATATTGTTGATCGTCCTTGCTGAGACTGCCGATGATGGCGCAGTCCAGCGCGATGTATTGCGGGTTGGCCTTGTGCTCGCGCGACACGAACACGTTGCCGGGGTGCATGTCGGCGTGGAAGAAGCTGTGCTTGAACACCTGGGTGAAGAAAATCTCCACGCCGGTTTCCGCCAGCCGCTTGATGTCGATGCCCGCCGCCCGCAGCTCGTCCACCTGATTGACGGGAATCCCATAGATGCGTTCGGCCACCATGACGTTTTCGCGGCAGTATTCCCAATGGATGCGCGGCACGTACAACTGCGGTGAATTCTCGAAGTTGCGCCGCAGCTGCGAGGTGTTCGCCGCTTCGTTCAGCAGATTGAGTTCGTCGCGGATCACGTATTCGTAGTCGCGCACCACCTCGCGCAGCCGCAGCCGGCGGCTGCCCGGCACCCGTGCTTCGATCAGCGAAGCCACGTGATGCATCAAAGCCAGGTCGCTGGCGATGATCTTGTCGATGCCCGGCCGCAGCACCTTCACCACCACCGACGAACCGTCGTGCAGCATGGCCGGATGCACCTGTGCCACGGAGGCGGATGCCAGCGGCGTGGTGTCGAAATGGGCGAAATGCTGGGCAATCGGGCTGCCAAGCGCGCGTTCCACCAGGGCCCGCGCTTCTTCGCCATCGAATGGCGCCACCCGGTCCTGCAGCAGCGCCAGCGCGTCGGCAATGTCCGCTGGCACGAGATCACGGCGGGTGGATAGCAATTGCCCGAATTTGATGAAGATGGGGCCGAGCTCCTGCAGAGCGAGGCGCACCCGGGTGCCGCGGTCGAGTTGCGCAATGTCCGGATGGGCGGGTGCGAGGCGTAGCAGAATCGTCAACGACCGTGCGCGCGGCAGGTCCTGCAATAGCTCACCCAGCCGGTAGCGTGCGGCAACGCGATAGATGTGGAACAGACGCAGGGCGGATTGCATGGCGCTAACGTGGAGGGTAAAGGGGGCTATGTTACCTTGCGGGTGTTGGTTCTCACCACAGATGGATGGCTGTGTCCCGCATTTGAATCTGTTGTCGGCGGGTGGCCGTATAGGCCTTCGGGGTACGCCACGAGGGCATCCCTGCCGGCTCGGTGATGGCCATCCTGGCCATCAACGCCCCCGAAGGCCTATACGGCCACCCGCCGACGAGCCTTCGACATCGAAGTTACGCACGGCAATGCTTCTTTCAGCTTTTGTGTTGTAGCTGCGCGGCCTGTTCGTCCGGGGTTTGCCGTGGCCACTCCATGATGAAGCAGGCGCCGTGCGGTTCGCAGTTGTGCACGCTGACGTGGCCGCCGTGCCGCTGCAATATGCGGGAGGCGATCGCCAACCCCAACCCGTAGCCACCGCTCAGGCGGTCGCGGCTGGTTTCCAGGCGGGTGAAGGGTTCGAAGATGTTGGCCTGCATGCCTGGTGGTACGCCCGGGCCATCGTCGCAGATGCGCAGGCTGATGTTGCCGTTGCAATACAGCAGGATGCTGATGCGTTCCTTGGAATAGCGCAGCCCGTTGCGCACGATGTTGTGCAGGGCGCGCGCCATCAGGTCGGGATTGATGCGGGCGATGTAATTGCTGGCGTCGGGCGGGATGCAGGAGAAGCTGCACGTGACCGCCACCTGTCCGCGCTCGTACACCCGCAGTTCGCGTTCCAGCCAGTGTTTGAGATCCACTTCCTCCAGCCGCATCACCAGGTTGTGTTCGCCCAGGCGGGCGTAGGTGAGCATTTCGTCGATCAGCGTTTCCAGTTCCTGCACGTCGATCTTCATTTCTTCCAGGTAGTGCTGGCGCTGTGCGGGATCGGCGGTGCGGGCGAGGATTTCCATGGTGAACTTGAAGCGTGCCAGCGGGGTGCGCAGTTCGTGCGATACCGCGTTGGTCAGGTCCTTGTGCACGGAAATCAGGTATTCGATGCGTTCGGCCATGGCGTTGAAGGAATTGGCCACGGGCAGGATGGACGAGCTGGTGGGCAGTTGCACGCGGGTGGCGAAATCGGCTTTGCCGAAGTTGGCGGCAGCCTTGCGCAGCAGGGTGAGGTCGCGCGAGAAGGGGCGGATCCAGAGCAGCAGTACCAGCGCGATCAGGCCGTAGTAGGCGGAAATGATCCAGGTTTCGTTGATGCCGCCGCCGCTGCCCGGCAGCGGCAACGGGCCAAGCGCCAGCACGTCTTCGGTGCCCGGCAGGCGTTGGTACAGCAGCGCCTGCGAATCCGCGTCGAAGAACACGGCGATGTCGGAAAAATCCAGGGCTTCGCCTTCGGTGGAGGAACTGGCGAAGTCGGCGAGCGGCACCAGCTGCGCCGGAAAATCCCAGCCACGGCTCAAACCGGCAAGCGCCTCGGCGCGATGGGCGGATGGGGTGCTGAGCAGGGTGTCGGTGATCACCGTGAACAGCGGGGAATAGGTACTGCGCAGTTCGCCTTCGGTATCGGTGGTCACCAGGCTGGCGAGGAACAGGTCCAACAGCAGCGCCACCGCCACGATGCCGAGCACGATGCCGGCATAGGAGCGCAGGAACAGCATGTTGGAGAAAGTGGGTTTCATGGATGGCAGGGCCCCTCAGGCCCAGGCGTCCGCCACGAACAGGTAGCCCTTGCCCCAGACGGTCTTGATGCCCTGGGGTTGGCTGGGGTTGTCACGCAGCTTCTTGCGCAGGCGGGAAATGCGCACGTCGACGGTGCGGTCCAGCCCGTCGTACTCGATGCCCCGGATGTTGTTGAAGATATCGTCGCGACTGAGCACGCTGCCGGCGTGGCGTGCCAGCAGATGCAGCAGTTCGAACTCCTGCGTGGTGAAATCCAATACTTCGCCCTTCAGGCGTACCTCGTGGGCCCTGGGGTTGATGCACAGCTGGCCGAACGTCAGCTCCGTGCCGGCTTCGTGCTGGTTGGGCTGTTGTGTCAATGTCTGGTTGCGGCGCAGGAGCGCCCGCAGGCGCGCCAGCAGCACCGGCGGCTCGATCGGCTTGTGCACGAAGTCGTCGGCGCCGAGCTCCAGACCCATCACGTGGTCGATGTCGCTGTTCTTGGCGGTGAGGATCAGTATCGGCCCCTGGTATTGCTTGCGCAGGTTGCTGCATACCTTCAGGCCGTCCATGCCGGGCAGCATCAGGTCCAGGATGACGATGTCCACCTGGTCGGGATGGAAGCGCTCCAGCGCGGTGTCGCCGCGGTGTTCCACCTGCACCTGGAAGTTTTCCTGGCCCAGGTAGTCCTTGACCAGTTGCGCCAGCCGCACGTCGTCCTCGATCAGCAACAGGCGGGTCAGCGACGGGGTGTCCATCAGAGTATGCTCCACACATGCCGGCGACGGCTGCGCGAACTGCGCAGGTCGCGGTTGATCACCTTGATGTCGGCGGAGGCCAGGGCCGTGCCGTCCGCCGCCATCACCAATTCATAGCCAAGATCCTCGTGGGAGGCATAGGCCAGCTCCACGCTGCCGCGGGTGGCGGCGTCCCAGCAGTGCAGCGGCTCGTCCTCGCCCACTTCCATCAGGCACACGGCGCTTGGCGTGGGCGCTTTCCAGCTGACTTCCATCGACATGGTGCACGGCAGCTCGCTATCGTACGACACGCAGATCGACGGGCGGATGTCCAACTCGTAGCCGGGCGTTTCCGCCCCCTGCAGCGGCATCGTCGCGCCCAGCAGGCAGGCCATGAGCAGCAGGCCGGGCCATGCCGACGAATTCCTTGTGCTGTGGCTCCCCATGGTCATCGAGTCAGAACGCGTAATACAGGCCGGTGAAAAAGGTATCGATGGCGTGGGAATCCACGATCGGGCTCTGCCGGATGGCGTCGCTGAGAAACTCGCGTTCGGCCATGCCCACCAGCTGCCAGTGCTCGTTGAACGAATGGCGCAGGCCCAGGCGCATGAAGCGATTGGTGCCTGAGCCCGATTCGTAGGCCGGGCGCCCCTCGAAGGATTCCGCGGGGGTGATGCCGTAGTAGTAGCTGATCAGCGCGTCGCTTTGCCATTCCAGCCCAGCGGTGAATGAGAATTCGGTGTTGCGGGTGTACCAGGCCTTGGTCCAGGACACCCAGGCTTCCTGCCCTTCGTGGGTGCTGCTGACGTCGCTGAGCAGCTGCAGCTGCAGATCGCCGTAGGGGCTGACGTAAAGCAGTTCCATGCCGCCGTTGGCGGCATAGTCGCGGTCGGGCAGGGCGGTGTCGCGGTTGCGCTGGGCCAGTTCCTCGGGCGACAGCGTGGGGCCAAGGGTTGCGCCATCCTGGTCGCGGGTGGGGCTCACTTCCTTGGCGACGAAGCTGCTGCCGAGTTCCAGGTTCTGGCCGAACAGCGAATCCAGCCGTAGCTGCTTGCCGGTCAGGTAGCTGTAATAGCTGCGTTCGTTGTTGATGCTGGCGAGCAGGCTGACGCTGAGATTGCTGTCCTGGTACAGGGTGTAGCCGAAGTCGCCGTTGTCGAAAAAGAAGCGTTTGCCGTACCAGGAAAAGTCGATCACGGCGTGGATGTCGATGTCGTCGCCGCTTACCAGCGGGTTGCTGCGTTCGCCGGCGCCAAGGGCAATGCCCAGATGCCAGTTGCGTTCGGTCTGCTCGCCTTCCTGCGCCTTGCCGGGTGTGGGGAACAGCAGCAGCAATGCCAATGCGCAGCACAGGCTGGCGCCCTGGCGGGAGGCAAGGGGGGGCAGGGATGGCGATGGTAATACGGACGGGCTCATGGATCGTCGTGGCCTGAAAGGGCGCACGGCATTATGCGAACCCGGCGCGGCAAGAGGCTGTTGGCAATTTAGCGCAAATTTGTAACCAATTGTAATCGCGCTGTAACACTTGCGCCGCGGCCTCAGTCGCGGTTTTCGAGCAATTCCAGGCGGGCCTGCAGACGGTCCAGACGCAACTGCAGCGCATGCAGGCGATCATGGAACGGCTGGGCCTCGTGCCGCTGCAGCACCAGGTGGCGCTCGGTGGCCAGGTAGTCGACCACGTCTTCGTGCAGCCGCTGCCTGCCGCGCGTCAGCGCCGCGGCGCTTGCCTCTGCTGCCCGTTCCAGCGCCGCGCTCGGCAGATCGCCGATCAGGCGGCTGAGGTGATAGCCCCAGTCCACGTCCATCCGCAGCAGGGCATCGCGCAGCCCCGCCACCAGCGTGGTGCTGCCTTCCAGGGTCACGCCACTGCCGTGCAGGCTGTGCGGCTGGCTGCCGCGTCGCAGCAGGGCAAGCAGTTTGTCGGCGTTGCCGCTCAGGCGACTGTCCGCTACGCCGCCATGCACTGGACTCAAATGCAGGGTGCTGTTGCGTACGCTGATGAACAGGCGCAGCTCGGGCCGGGTGCAATGGATTTCCAGGGTGCGTCCTTCAAAGGGCGCCAGGCGCGTGGCGCTGAGCGGGTCGAGCGCCAGGCAACGCTTCACCAGCGCTTCGGCCGGCAGCAGCAGAGCGCTTTGCAGCAACGCCAGCGACATATCAGTCCTGGTCCCGATAGCCGACGTGAATGGCGCAGATGCCGCCCATGATGTCGATGCACTCGCAGCGCTGGAAACCGGCCGCCAGCACCATGCCCTTGAGCGTTTCCTGGTCGGGATGCATGCGGATCGATTCCACCAGGTATCGATAGCTGGCAGCATCGTTCAGCACCGCCTTGCCGGCCAGGGGCCACAGCCTGGAATACAGGTCGTAGGCCTTGCCCAGCAGCGGCGAGCGCGGGGTGGAGAATTCCAGGATCAACACCCGTCCGCCCACTTTGCACGTGCGGTACATGGAGCGCAGCGCGGCGTCCTTGTCGGTGACATTGCGCAGACCATAGGCGATGCAGAGGCAGTCGAAGCTTTGGTCGGCGAACGGCAGGGCTTCGGCATTGGCGAGGCTGAAGGCGATGTTGCCGGGGGAGCCTGCGTCGATGATGCGGTCACGGCCCACGCGGACCATCGATTCGTTGATGTCGGCAAGCACCACGCCGCCGCTTGGGCCCACCAGGGGGGCGAACAGGAGGCTGAAGTCACCGGTGCCGCCGGCCAGGTCGAGTACCTGGTGGCCGGGCCGCACGGCGCTCAGTTCCACGGTAAAACGCTTGATGAGGCGGTGGGTGCCAAGCGAGACGACGTCGTTCATGAGGTCGTACTTGCGGGCGACGGAATGGAACACGCCGCCCACGAGGGAGGCCTTTTCGGTGACGGGCACCTGGCGGTAGCCGAAGTGCGTGGTCTGGTTTTGCTGGGGATTGGAATCGTTCATGGCGTGCCGGGTGAGTGCTTGGGCATTGTACTTCGGAAAGGGAGTGGAACAACGCTTCAAATCTGTTGGGTGCCTACTGGGCCGCATCGAATCTGTTGCCGTCGCATGGCCAGAGAAGCCTTCGGGGGTACGCCACGAGGGCATCCATGCCGGCTCGGCTCAGGCCATCCCTGGCCTTCGACGCCCCCCGAAGGCTTCTCTGGCCACACGACGGCAGACCCCGAGCACCGGAGTTACGCACGACATGGGGAATTGAAGAGAGTTATTTCAACGGCATGATGTTGACCACCTGCACCGGCCCGTCTTTTGGTTCGCGGGGGGCACCGGCGGCTTCGAGGCGGTCGAGGTAGTCTTGCCAGAGTTGGGTCTGGCCTTCGCCGAGTTCCAGGAGGTAGTCCCAGGTGTAGATACCGGTATTGTGGCCATCGTCGAAATGCAGTTTTACGCCGTAGTGGCCGATGGGCTCGAGCTGTTCCAGGCGGACCAGGCGCTTGCCGGTTTGCAGCACTTCCTGGCCGGGGCCGTGGCCGCGCACTTCCGCCGAGGGCGAATACACGCGCAGGAATTCCGCCGGCAGGGAGAAGGTGCGGCCGTCTTCGTAGTCCAGCTCCAGCACGTTGGAGCGTTTGCGCAGGCGGAGGGCGGCGGGTTGCATGGCGGTGTCCTGGTGTCCTGTGTCGGAAGTTCGCTGCATTTCAGGATACTAGAGAATGAAGCGGCTGAGGTCTTCGTTGGTGGCGAGTTCACCGAGGTGGGCGTCGACGAAGGTGGCATCCACTTTTACCGTGGCATTGCCCGCGGCCGCCATGGCGTCGGCGGCGAAGGAGATTTCCTCCAGGAGTTTTTCCATCACGGTGTGCAGGCGCCGCGCGCCGATGTTTTCTGTGCGTTCGTTCACCTGCCAGGCGATTTCGGACACGCGTTCGATGCCGTCTTCGCTGAATTCCAGGGTGACGCCCTCGGTGGCCAGCAGCGCCTGGTATTGTTTGCACAACGAGGCGTCGGGCTCGGTGAGGATGCGGCGGAAATCGTCGGCGGACAGCGCTTCCAGTTCCACGCGGATCGGCAGGCGGCCCTGCAACTCGGGAATCAGGTCGGAAGGCTTGGCGAGATGGAAGGCGCCGGAGGCGATGAACAGGATGTGGTCGGTTTTGACCTGGCCGTACTTGGTGGTCACGGTGGAGCCTTCGATCAGCGGCAGCAGGTCGCGCTGTACGCCTTCGCGCGAAATGCCCGCGCCGGCGTTTTCGTTGCGCGTGGCCACCTTGTCGATCTCGTCGATGAACACGATGCCTATCTGTTCGGTCAGCTCGATGGCGCGCGTTTTCAGGTCTTCCTCGTTGATCAGCTTGCTGGCTTCCTCTTCCTGCAGCGCCTTGAGCGCGGCTTTCACCGTAAGGCGGCGGTTCTGTTTGCGGCTGTTGCCGAGGTTGGCGAACATGCTGCTGAGCTGGCTGCTCATTTCCTCCATGCCCGGGGGCGTGATGATTTCCATGTTGCCGATCTGCGGGCTCAGCTTGACCTCGATTTCCTTGTTGTTGAGCTGGCCTTCGCGCAGTTTCTTGCGGAACACCTGGCGGGTGTCGTTGTCTTCCCGTTCGCCCAGGCCCGGCAGGAGCGCGTCGAGCACCAGGTCTTCGGCGGCGTTGGCGGCCTGTTGGCCGACGCGTTCGTATTCCTGTTCGCGCAGCATCTTCACCGCCACGAACACCAGGTCGCGGATGATGGAATCCACGTCGCGTCCCACGTAGCCCACTTCGGTGAACTTGGTGGCCTCCACCTTGATGAAGGGCGAGCCGGACAGGCGGGCCAGGCGCCGTGCGATTTCGGTCTTGCCGACGCCGGTGGGGCCGATCATCAGGATGTTCTTGGGGCTGACCTCGTTGCGCAGCTGTTCGGGCAGCTGCATGCGGCGCCAGCGGTTGCGCAGGGCGATGGCCACCGCGCGCTTGGCGTCGTGCTGTCCGATGATGTGCTTGTCGAGTTCGGCGGCGATTTCGCGTGGCGTTAAGCGTGACATGGCGGTTCCTGCGTGGCCTCAGCAGGCCAGTTCTTCGATGGTGAAGTGATCGTTGGTGTACACGCAGATGCCGGCGGCGATGCCGAGGCTTTTTTCCACCACGCTGCGCGCGTCCAGGTCGGTGTTGTCGAGCAGGGCGCGGGCCGCGGCCTGGGCGTAGGAACCGCCGGAACCGATGGCCATCAGGCTGTCTTCCGGTTCGATTACATCGCCGTTGCCGGTGATGATCAGCGAGCTTTCCTTGTCCGCCACCAGCAGCAGCGCTTCCAATCGGCGCAGCGCGCGTTCGGTGCGCCATAGCTTGGCCAGTTCCACCGCGGCGCGGGTGAGCTTGCCGTGGTGTTTTTCCAGCTGTTCCTCGAAGCGTTCGAACAGGGCGAAGGCGTCCGCCGTGCCGCCGGCGAAACCGGCCAGCACCTGGTCGCGATACAGGCGGCGTACCTTGCGGGCGTTGCCCTTCATGATGGTGTGGCCCTGGCTTACCTGGCCATCGCCGCCGATCACGACCTTGCCGTGCCGGCGCACCGACACGATGGTGGTGCCGTGCAGTTGTTCCATAGGGACTCCAAAATCATGCCGCAACGCCAAGTCAATGTGGTGGCGCGCGGCGGCAATTCAAGTTGAGAAACCGCCGCGCAAATCCGTAGCGGCGCATTGCATATTGCGGATTCAGCGCATGATCAGCGGAATGGAATCGATGTTGTTCTCGGACAACAGCGCCCGGGCTTCCTCGGCGCTCTGGCGCCCCTGGAAGGGACCCACCTGCACCCGCTGCCAGGTGCGGCCCGATACCACGCCGGGTTCGATGGTGGCATTCATGTTGAGCAGGATGATCTTGGCGCGGCGGTTTTCGGCGTCCTGCCGATCCTGGAACGAGCCGGCCTGCAGCAGGTAGGCGATCTGCGCTTCAGTACTGGCCGTGGTGGTGGCCGGCGTGGTCGTGGTGGCTGTACCGGGAGTGATGTCGGGCGTTGCAGGCAGGGCGGGTGCGGGACCGACGTCGACGCTGGCGTTCGCCAGTTCGCTGTAGAAGCTGAAGGTGGGAATGTTTTCCTCGGTGATCACCACCGGCTGCGCGCTGGCTTCCGTGGTGCTGTCCTGGCCCAGGTTGGCGATGCCGATATAACCGATGAACACCACGAACAATGCCGACAACACGCCGGCGACGTACCAGTTCCAGTGGCTGGACGCCGGCGGCGGCGTGCGCGTGGCGGCGCGTGGGCGTCCCTGGCGCTGCAGTGGCTTGTCGCGGTAGCTGGCGTAGTCCTGGGCCATGGGCGGCTCTTGTATTGGCGTGGGGCGGCTATTATGGCGGATCGGACGCGCCTTCGACAGCATCGCGCTCACGCTTTGCACCACTGCATCGCATCCGGCAGGCGGATCGGCTTTCGCCACGTGCGCTTGAGCCCGACGACACCGCGGCCTCAGTTGAAATCCAGCGGGTCCACGTCGATGGCCCAGCGCACCTTGCGTGCCAGCGGCAGCGTGTCGAGCAGCGCCGCAAGCGCGCCGCCCAGGCGCTGCAGGGAACCGCGCGCCGGCGCCTGCAACATCAATTGCGCGCGAAAGCGCCCGGCTTTCTTGCCGTACGGGCTGGGCATGGGACCGAAGCAATCGATGCCCTGTACGCCCTGGGCCTGCAGCCAGCGGCGCACTTCGCCAAGCAGTTCCATGGGCAGTTCGCGCTGGGCGGCCTCGGCGCGCAGCAGGATGAAATACATGAATGGCGGCAGGGCCCCCTGGCGGCGCTCGTCGAGCAACTGGCGGGCGAAGCTGCCGTAGCCCTCGCGCAGCAACCGCAACAGCGCGGGGTGTTCGGGATACCAGGTTTGAATCAGCACCGTGCCGGGGGTGTCGCTGCGCCCGGCGCGTCCGGCCACCTGGGTCAACAGCTGGCCCAGATTTTCCTGGCTGCGGAAGTCGGCGCTGAAGAGGCCACTGTCGGCATCGAGCACGCCCACCAGGCTCACCTTGGGGAAGTGATGGCCCTTGGCGATCATCTGCGTGCCCACCAGGATGCAGGGAATGCCGCTGTGCACCGTCTGGATCAGCTCGTGCAGGCGGCCTTGGGTGCGGGTGGTGTCGCTGTCGATGCGGATCACGGGAAAGTCGGGAAATTCGCGCACCAGCAACTGTTCGCTGCGCTCGGTGCCGAGGCCTTCGCCGGACAGCTCCGTGCCGCCGCAATGGCCGCAGCGCGGCGGCACGCTCTTGTAGGCGTCGCAATGGTGGCAGCGCAGCGCGGCGGGCTGCTGGTGCAGCGTGTAGGAACGTTCGCAGCGCGGACATTCAGCGACCCAGCCGCAGAGCTGGCAGCGCAGCATGGGCGCGTAGCCGCGGCGGTTGAGGAAAATCAGCACCTGCTGGCCGTGTTCGAGCGTGTGGCGCATGGTACTCAGCAGAGTTTGCGAAAACCCTTCCTCGAGCCCCTGGCGCCGCAGGTCCACCGGCCGCAGTTGGGGCAGGGACGATTGCCCCGCGCGCTGGTCGAGCTGATGCAGCTGATAGCGGCCCGCCAGGGCGTTGCCCAGCGTTTCCAGTGACGGCGTGGCCGAACCCAGCACCACGGGCACCCCCATCTGACGGGCGCGCCAGATGGCCACGTCGCGGCCGGAATAGCGGAAGCCGTCCTGCTGCTTGTAGGAATCGTCGTGTTCCTCGTCCACGATGATCACGCCGGGCTGTTTGAGCGGCGTGAAGATGGCGGAACGGGTGCCGATCACGATGCCGGCTTCCCCGCTGCGCGCCTTCACCCAGCCTTCCAGGCGTTCCTTGTTGCCGAGCCCGGAATGGAACGCCACGATTTCGCAATGAAAGCGGTCGCGAAAGCGCGCCAGCGTTTGCGGCGTCAGGCTGATTTCCGGCACCAGGACCAGCGCCTGTTTGCCCTCTAGCAGCACCTGCTGGATCAGCTGCAGGTAGATTTCGGTCTTGCCGCTGCCGGTAATGCCCTCGATCAGATGGCAGCTGTAGCTGCCGAGTGCGGTACGCAGTGCTGCGAAAGTTTGCGCCTGCGCGGGATTGAGCGTCAGCGATGGACTTTTCAGCAGAGGGGGGGGCGTCGAGGACGGCGTGGCGGGAGCCGCTACCAGCTCCACCAGGCCCTTTTCCTGCAGCGCCTTGAGCACGGGCCGCGCCGGCTGTTCGAGCAGCACGCTGAGCTCGGTGCCGCTCAGACCCTGGTAGCGCTCGAGCAGTTCCAGCGCCTGCTGCTGGCGCGCCGAACGCAGCTTGGGGGCGCCGTCCACTTTGCATGCGCGCCAGTGCCGTGGCTGCAGGTCCGGCAGCGGTTTGCCTTCGCGCAGCGCGGCGGGCAGCGAGGTCTGCAGGCACAGCCCGATGGGATACAGGTAATAAGTGCTGGCCCACAGATAGAGCGCAAGCAGCGCGGCATCGAGCAGAGGCGCGGCGTCCAGCACCTCGCTGGCCGGACGCAGCTTGGCGGGATCCTGGTCGGTCTCACTGTCGATGCGCACCACGATACCCACCAGTTGCCGGCGGCCGAAGGGCACCTGCACACGCATGCCGGGCAGCGGCAAGGGGCGGTCCGGCGGCGGCAGGTAGTGCAGCAGGCGCCGGAGCGGGCAGGGCACGGCAACGGCGAGATAGCGATCGATGGTGGCTGGCGGACTCAAGAGACTGTGATAACCGTAATGGTCGAGTGTAGCGGTTGTTGAGTGTGGCGACGGCTGGCAATAGTATAGGCTTTGTTACCAAAGGCCATGAGGTTCGGAGCCAATCCACTGCATGCAAACTGACAGTGCCCCCCGCGTCCCCCCTGAATTGCTGCAATTGCGCGACAGCATCGACCGGATCGACGAAGACATACTCAACAGCTTGGCTCACCGTTTCGAAGTGACGATGCAGGTCGGCAGGCTCAAGGCGGCGCACGGCCTGGACTCGGTGGACCCGGTGCGCGAGCAGGAAAAGCTGGCGCGCCTGTGCCAGATGGCCGAGCAGAAGGGGCTCGACAGCCGCTTCGTGCACCAATTGTTCCAGTGCCTGTTCGACGAGGTGGTGCGCAACCATCGCACCTTTCTGGACGAGGCCTGAAACGCACAAGTTGCGGGAAACGCGACTTTTGGTAGAATGCCGCCCCTTTCCGGCCGATCCTGGCGGGAAATTACCAACGAGGCCATGGTGCCGGTAGAGACCGGTGGCGATGGCCCGCACGAGGTCGATCATGAAAGCCAATATCCATCCGAAGTATGAAGACGTGACCGTTACCTGCGGTTGCGGCAATACCTTCAAGACCCGTTCCACCCTGGCGGAGGATCTGCGTATCGACGTATGTTCCCAGTGCCATCCGTTCTTCACCGGCAAACAGAAGATCTTGGATTCCGGTGGGCGCGTGGACAAATTCAACAAGCGCTTCGGTACCCGCAAGCTCTGAGACCAGACACGCACGAACACGAACCGGCAGGCATCCCCTGCCGGTTTTTGTTTGGGCTGGAAAAATTCGGGTTCTTTGGTTTGGTGGAACCCCCACGGCCTTGATCAGTGGCACCCGGCTTCGCTTGGGGGGCTTCAGAAAATACTATCCACTGGGCCGCTCTGGTTTTGCGACGCACCAGGGCGGGTGTTGTTGCCGTTGTTGCTGTAAGGCGGAATTTCCTCTTCCTTGAAGATTTCGAAGAGGGTGTTGGGCTCGCCCGGCGCGGCGCGCAGGCCGGTCTGGCGATTGATGCGCACCGTCACCAGGCCATCCGGCTGTGTCATGGTACTTTCGGGGCGGCCTTCCAGTGCCTGTTTCATGTAATCGATCCAGATCGGCAGTGCCACGGTGGCGGCCTGTTCGTTGCGGCCCAGGTCGTCCGGCTGGTCGTAGCCCACGTACACGGTGGTTTCGATGTCGTGGTTGAAGCCGGAAAACCACAGATCCTTGTTGTCGTTGGAAGTGCCGGTTTTGCCACCCAGGTCGCCGCGGGTGAAAGTGCGGGAAATGGCGCGACCGCTGCCCTCGGTGGTCACCGAATGCAGGATGGTGTTCATGATGTAGGCGGAGCGTGCGTCGATGACGCGTGGAGCGGCCGGCAGGTTTTCCTCGAAGGTCTCCGTGGGCACTTCGTCACCCAGGCTGTCGAACGGGGCATCGGAGGAGGTGGTGATGCCGGCGACGGAAGCGGCGGCAGGTGGGGTAGGCGCGGCGGGGATGTCTTCGCAGTCCGGGCACACGGTGGCGGGCCGGGCACGGAACAGTTCGCCGTCGTTGAAGTTGGTGATGCGGGAGATAAAGTACGGTTCGATTTTGTACCCACCGTTCGCCAGCACGGAATAGCCGGTGGCCATTTCCAGCGGCGGAACGGCGTGGGATCCGATGGCCACCGTCAAGTCGTTGCGTGGAATCTCCTCGATGTTGAAGCCGAAACGGGCGATGTACGGCAGCACCACGTCGTCGCCCAGCGCCTCGTACAGGCGCAGCGACACCAGATTTCTGGACTGGTTCAGCGCGTACTTCAGGCGGATGGGCCCCATGAAGTCGCCCTCGAAGTTCCTCGGGCGATAGTCGGCGCGCGCCAGCGGCGCGTCGTTGATCAGCGTGGCAGCGGTGTAGCCGTTGGCCAGCGCCGCGGTGTACAGAAAGGGTTTGAAGTTGGAGCCCGGCTGACGGCGCGCCTGGGTGACGCGGTTGAAGGAGCTGGCGCCGAAATCGTAGCCGCCGGTAAGCGCCAGGATGGCGCCGTCGCGTGGGGAAAGCGATACCAGGCCGCCGTTGACGGCAGGCACCTGCCCGAGCATCCACTGGCCCTCGGCATCCTGGGTAACGCGGATCAGGTCGCCCACCGCCACCACTTCCGTGGCGCTGCGCGGGGAGGAACCCCAGGCGCTGGAGTTGATGAAGCGCTTGGCCCAGCGGATGCCATCCCACGGCAGCGTGATCTGGCTGCCGTCGCGCATCAGCGCGGTGATGCTGCGTTCCTCCACCTGCTGCACGAAGGCGGGGAACTGGTTGGCCACCGCCGGCGTGTTGGCCAGTATCGCCAGCCATTGGTTGACCGAGCCGTCCGGAGCCGGTTCCATGTGGTTTTCCGGACCGCGGTAGCCGTGGTTGCGATCGTAGCTTTCCAGGCCGTGCGTCAGCGCCTGGTTGGCGGCGATCTGCAGGCGGCTGTCGATCGTGGTGGTTACCTCGAAGCCGTCGGTCAATGCCAGTTCGCCGTAGCGATTGACCATTTCCAGGCGCACCATTTCCGCCACGTAAGGCGCGGAAAGTTCCGGCTGACGGCCGTAGCGGCGCGCGGTTTCCGGGCTGGAGACGGCGGCGTCGTAGTCGACGCGGGTGATCATGCGCTGGTCCAGCATGCGGCTGAGCACCCGGCGCCGTTCCTTGAGCGCGGTGTCCACCGACTGCAGCGGGTTGTAGGCGTTCGGCCGCGGCAGAACGCCGATCAGCGTGGCCACCTCGGACAGGCTGAGATCCTGGATTTCCTTGTCGTAGTACTGGCGCGCCGCCGCCACGATGCCGTAAGCCGATACGCCGAAGAACGTTCGGTTCAGATACAGCTCGACGATTTCATCCTTGGAAAGATCCTGTTCCATTTTCAGCGCCAGCAGGATTTCCTTGAACTTGCGCGAATAGGCGGACTCGCCTTCGAAAAAGAAGTTCTTGGTGACCTGCATGGTGAGCGTGGAACCACCGCCCCAGTCGTTGCCGGTTGCGATGCCGGCCACCGAGCGCAGCAGGCCGAGTGTGTCGACGCCGCTGTGGTGATAGAAGCGTTTATCTTCGCTGGCGATCAAGGCGTTGACTATGATGGGGGGGATCTGGTCGTACTTGATCGGGTTGCTGCGGCGGCTGCCGAATTCGGCGAGCAGCTTGTTGTCCACGGTGTAGATGCGCAGCGGGTTTTCGAGGCGAATGTTGGTGTAGACATCGCGCCCGGGAAGTTTTGGCGACAGATACAGGAAGGCGCTGGTGAACACCATCATGATGCCGCACAGGCCTGCCAGGGCCCACCAGCTCAGAAAGCGACACAACCGCCAGAAGGTTTTCACTGGTATCGACACCGGGTTGTATTGAGGCGAGGAGCGGCATTTTAACCGTTCAGTGCGGCGCAAAGCCATCAAACCGCGTGCAAGCTGCGATATGGATATCACTACGGACCGGGGTCTGGCGCAAGGCGCGCCGCCACGGAGACAGGGAAGGCAGGGGAAGACAAGGAGAGTTACATGGAAATGTTCAAAAGGCGCCGCGCCTTGCTTGGCGTCGATCTCGGCGGCAGCGCGGTGAAACTGCTGGCCTTGCGCCGCCACGGCGACCGTTATCGGCTGACGCACTGCGCCAGTTGCCCGCTGCCCGACGGCGCGATGCGGGAAAAAGCCATTCTTGCCACGGGGGAAATCGCCGCCCAATTGCGCACGTTGCTGGTTTCCCGGCCCGACTTGCCGCGCCGCTGCGCCCTGGCGGTGCCCGGATCCAGCGTCATCAGCCGCCTGGTGGCGCTGGATGCCACGTTGTCCGAACCGGAGCTGCTGGCACAGGTGGAGCTTGAAGCGCAGCAGCACGTGCCGTATCCGCGCGAGGACATATTGCTCGATTGCGTGCCCCGTCCCGATGCGGCTTGCGACCCCGGTCAGCGCATGGTGCTGCTTGCCGCCTGCCGGCGGGATCAGGTGGAAGGGCGCCTGGCCGCGCTGCGGGAAGCCGGCGCCACGGTGGCCGCGGTGGACGGCGAAGCCTGGGCCATGGAACGGGCGTTTGCACTGTTGTGCAGGCAGGGCGCGCTGCAGGCAGCGGGGGTGACGGCAATCGTGGACTGCGGCGCCCAAACCTGCACCGTGCACGTGCTGCGCGAGGGCCGCTCCTTCTACTGCCGAGAACACGCCAGCAGCGCCGCGCGCCTGTCGCGGGATACCGCTCGGTCGCAGGCGCTCGATACCGTTCGCGAAGCGCTGGCGGAGCAGGTGGAACGCGCGCTGCGCCTGTTCTTCGCCTATGGCGAATATCACCAGGTGGACCGGATCGTGCTGGCCGGCGGTGGCGCCACGGTACCGGAATTGGCGCCGCAGGTAGCGCAGCGCCTGGCGGTGCCGGTGGTGCTGGCCGATCCCTTTGCCGCGTTGCGCCTGGATGCGATGCCCGAGGCCGAGGTGGCCACGCTGCGGCAGCAGGCGCCGGCCTGGATGCTTGCCTGCGGCCTGGCGCTGCATGGAGCGTGCGATGACTGACCTCAATCTATTGCCCTGGCGTGCTGCATTACTGGAGCGCCGCACGCGCTGGTTCCTGATTGCCGCCGCAATGGCGGCAGTGCTGGTGTTGGCGTGTGTGCTGGCAGCGCGGTTTCAGGCGCATGGCGAGCTTGCGCGCAGGCAGGCGGCGGTGAGTGCGTTGCAGCAGGAACTGGCCATGCTCGAGACGCAGTTGGACGAGCGCCGCCGCGGGCAGCGGCAGGATGCGGCGCTCACACGGCAGCTGCGCCGCTTCGATGCGATGCACAATGCCCGCATCGGCCTGGTGCATCGGCTCGATGCACTGGCGCGACTCTTGCCCGACAACGCCTGGTTCACCGCCGTGAGCCGCCAGGGCGACAGTCTCGAAATCTCTGGCATGGCGCAGGATGAGGGCAGCGCCGCCGCCTTGATGCGCGGCATCGAGGCATCGCCCTGGTTCGCGGGGCCGGTTGCGCTGCACCTGCAACAGCCGCAACAGGTATCGGGGCAACGGTCGCAAGGGGCAGGGCCGGTATCTCCTTACCGTTTCCAACTGAGCGTGCAACTGGCCGGGGCGGAGGAACTGCCATGAAAGGAATTCAACGCGGCTGGCAGGACTTGCGCGATTTCGACTGGAGTAGTTTGAACGAACCTCAAGAGGCCGGTGGCTGGCCATTGCCGGTGAGAGTACTGGTGGTGGCCGCCATCCTCCTGGGCGGCGCGGGGCTTGGCTATTGGTTGTGTCTGGCGCCACTCTACCGGGAGCAGGCGCAGTGGCAGCGGCAGAAGCAGACGCTGCAGGACGACCTGCGCATCAGCACGGACGCGGTGGCCGCGCTGGCGCAGGTGCAACCGCGCCTTGCGCAGCGCCAGGCGCAGTGGGAGGCAGTGCTGGCCACCTTGCCGCAGGCGGTCGACGTGCCGCTGCGGCTGGAGGAAATCGCCGGGCTTGGGCTTGGCCGCAACCTGACACTGGCACAGTTGCAGATGCAGGCGGTGTTGCCGGGCGCCGCCTATGTGGAGTTGCCGCTGGCCGTGGTGGTGCAGGGCGGTTACCACGCCCTTGCCGGCTTCATGAGCGACCTCGCCGCATTTGCGCCGCCGCTCGCGCTGCGCGACTTCACGCTGGAACCGGGCACGGAACCGCGGGAACTGCGGTTGAGCTTCGATGCGGCGTTGTATCGTCAGCCGCTGCCTGCGGAAGAGCAGGGCTGGGGAAACGCGAGCCCGGACACCGAAACGCTGGACGTTCCCGCCATGCTGCCGCCGCTGCAGAGCCTCGCTCCTTTCCGCTATGCCGCCGCGGGCCTGCGCAATCCGTTCGTGCCACCGCCGGATGCTGTTTCCCCATTGCTTGCAGCGCAGGCCGCGGCACAGGAACCGCTGCCGCAGGAAGTGGAATCGGAACCCCAAGCAGAAGCCGCCGAGTCCGCGCTGCCGCCGGAAAACGCGGAACCGGATGCGCCGCTGTTCACCCGCTACCTCGGCGTCAAGTACGCCGCCGCGCAGGATCTGCTGAAACTGCTGCAGCGCGAGGACGACGATGGCCCAGGGCTGCTTGGCGAGCGCGGCAGTGCCGCGGTGGACACGCGCACCAACACCCTCATCGTGCAGGGCGAAGCGGCAGCCATCGCGGCGGCGGAAGCGTTGTTGGCGCGCCTGGACGTGCCGGTGCGCCAGGTGCTGATCGAGGCGCGCATCGTCAACGCTTCCACCTCGTTCAGCCGCGCGCTGGGCGTGCGCTGGGACCTGATGCGCCGCCAGAGCGGGCAGGTACCGCCGGTGCCAATGCCCGGCGCCGAATTGCTGATGCTGGATCTCGGCCCGCAGGCCGCCACGTCCTCGCTGGCGCTGGGTTATGTCGGCAGCAGCCGTTTGCTGCAACTGGAACTGGCGGCGCTGGAAGCCAGCGGCAACGGCGAAGTGATCGCGCAGCCCAAGGTGGCCACGCAGGATCAGCAGATGGCGCGCATCGAATCGGGGCTGCAGATTCCCTACCAGGCGCAGGCCGGGGGCACCGCCGGCGGTTCCACCACCGAATTCATCACGGCCGCGCTTTCGCTGCAGGTAACTCCGCAGATCACCCCGGATAGGCGTATCATCATGCACCTCGACATTCACCAGGATGCCGTGGTGCCGGGTTCCGGCGCGGTGCCGGCCATTGCCACCAATGCGGTGACCACCCGCGTGCTGGTGAACGACGGCGACACCGTGGTGCTGGGCGGCGTGTTCCGCGACGAGCTGACCACCACCGTGTCCAAGGCACCGCTGTTGGGAGACCTGCCCGTCGTGGGCGGTTTGTTCCGGCGGACCGAAAACAACCAGAGCAAGACCGAGCTGCTGATCTTCATCACACCCTCGATCATCAACGATCTGATGTAAGCTCCCACCCTCGCTCGACCCATACACCCCCGGACCGGCGGCGGCCGGCCACACAAGGGAGTAGCGCATGCTAACGTCTACACGCAATATTTTTCTGATCGGCCCGATGGGCGCCGGCAAGACCACCATCGGCCGGCTGCTGGCGGAGCAACTGTACAAAACGTTTCACGATTCCGACCTGGTGATCGAGGAGCGCGCCGGCGCCGACATTTCCTGGATTTTCGACGTGGAGGGCGAACCCGGCTTCCGCGTGCGTGAAAGCAGCGTGATCGAAGAACTCACCCGGCTCGACAACATCGTGCTTGCCACCGGCGGCGGTGCGATCCTGGCGGAGCAGAACCGCCGCAACCTGCAGGCCAATGGCGTGGTGGTGTACCTGATGGCCACGGTGACCCAGCAGGTGGAACGCACCCGGCGCGATCAGAAACGGCCGCTGCTGCAGAACACCGCCGATCCGCGCGCCAAGCTGAGTTCCCTGATGGAAGCGCGCGAACCGCTGTACCAGGAAATCGCCGACATCAGCATCATGACCAGCCGCCGCAGCCCCCGTGCGGTTGCCTCGGAAATCATTAAAATGCTGCAGCACGAAAATGCCGCCCTCTGACACTTCCCCGCAGGCCTGAACTTCATGCAAACCTTGACCGTCTCCCTGGACGAGCGCAGCTACCCCATCCATATCGGCGAAAACCTGCTCGACCGCGCCGACCTGTTGTTGCCCCTGGTGCGCAGCCGTCAGGTCTGCATCATCACCAACACCACCGTGGCGCCGCTCTACCTGCAGCGGGTGCTGGATCTGCTGGCCCCCTGCGCGCCCGATCATCTGATCCTGCCCGATGGCGAACAACACAAGACGCTGGACACGGTCAGCCAGATCTACGACCACCTGCTGGCGCGCAACTACTCCCGCTCCAGCGTGCTGGTGGCGCTTGGCGGCGGCGTGATCGGCGACATGGTCGGCTTTGCCGCCGCCACCTACCAGCGCGGCGTGCGCTTCATCCAGATTCCCACCACGCTGCTGGCACAGGTGGATTCCTCGGTGGGCGGCAAAACCGGTGTCAACCGCCCCTTGGGCAAGAACATGGTCGGCGCCTTCTACCAGCCGCAGGCGGTGCTGATCGACGTCAACACGCTCGACACGCTACCGCCACGCGAACTGCGCGCAGGCCTCGCCGAAGTGATCAAGTACGGCGTGATCAACAACCGTGAGTTCTACGATTGGCTGCATCAAGCGCTGCCCGCGCTGCTGGCGCGCGACCGCCAGGCCCTGATTCATGCCATCAAGGTCAGCTGTGAAGAGAAAGCTGCCATTGTCGCCGCCGACGAAACCGAAGGCGGCGTGCGCGCCATCCTCAACCTCGGCCATACCTTCGGCCACGCCATCGAAACCGCGATGGGCTACGGCGAATGGCTGCATGGCGAAGCGGTGGCCACCGGCATGGTGATGGCCGCGGATCTGTCGCAGCGCATGGGCCTGCTTGGCGCAGACGATGCGGCGGCCATCCGCCAGCTGCTGGAACGCGCCGAACTGCCGGTCGTCCCTCCCGCGATTGCTCCCGACCGTTTCCTGGCGCTCATGGCCAAGGATAAAAAAGCCGAGCAGGGCGCAATCAAATTCATCCTGCTCGAAGCCATCGGCAAAGCCGTGTTCAACCGCAGCGCGCCAGCCGACGCACTCAGTGCCACTCTGCAGGCAGGCTCTCGACTGGCGCAGGCATAACGCACGCCATTGCGCAACAGATTGATAGCCCTATCTGGTCCGCCACTGGGGCCTCTCCGACGGCGGAACTGTGAAGGAGGTGGGCGGTAGCCCGCCGAGGGCACAGTGCAGCCTATTACGCTGAGGAAAGGCGAACAAAAGGAATGTCGCAAATAACTCACCGGCCAACCCGAAGCATAAAGCAACGTCAGGTGCGGTGGAGCTTCGCTGTCTCCCTCCAAACTATTGGAACATTGGTTCGATAAAGCAACGCACCAAATTAGAGCATTTCATCACCACATAAGTGCAAAAAATCACCATCAAGGTGCAAACCGGAATAAAGCGTTTGACCCCGGTATTTAATGCGTTAAAACTTTTTCAGAAACTTTCTTTCCTATCGTTCCTTATCATTTATAACTGCTTGAAAAACGGCCTGATTCTCTCCATGTGGAATTATGGCAATATGGTTGCCTCATTTTTTTGGCTTGTGTAGAATGGCCGGCCGCCTCGGAAATGTAGGGTAAACCGTGGTGGGCAGCCGGTCTTCGCCTGTGCAACGAATCAACTGAAGGGAAGAAACATGAGCGCTGGTCTCTATCATCCTGACGAGTTCAGGGATAACTGCGGCTTTGGCCTGGTGGCGCACACCGAAGGCAAGGCCAGCCATGATCTTCTGCAGACGGCGATCAATTCCCTGGCGTGCATGACGCATCGCGGCGGCATCGCGGCGGACGGCGTGACCGGCGACGGCTGTGGCTTGTTGCTGCAGAAGCCGGACGCGTTCCTGCGCGCCACCGCGCAACAACTGTTCAACCATCGACTGTCGGACCACTACGGCGTCGGCATGGTGTTTCTCAGCCAGGATGCCGACAAAGCCGCGCACGCACGCAGCGTGCTCGAAGCCGAGTTGCAGGCACAGGGCCTGCCGGTGCTTGGCTGGCGCGAAGTACCGGTGGATGCATCTGTTTGCGGGCGGCTTGCGCGCGAACTCATGCCGCGCATCGAACAGCTGTTCGTCGATGCGCCCGCGCTCGACAAGCGTGAACTGTCGGTCAAGCTGTTCGTGGCGCGCCGCAAGGCCGAGAACCGGCTGGAGGCCGATCCCGATTTTTACGTCTGCAGCCTGTCGCATTCGGTGCTGTCGTACAAAGGCCTGATGATGCCGGCGGACCTGCCGCGCTTTTATCTGGACCTGCAGGACCCAGGCGTGGAAGTGGCGATGTGTACGTTCCACCAGCGCTTTTCCACCAACACGCTGCCGCGCTGGGCGCTGGCGCAGCCGTTCCGCATGCTTGCCCACAATGGCGAGATCAACACCATTCAGGGCAACCGCAACTGGGCGCGTGCGCGCATCAACAAACTCCGCTCCAAAGCGATTCCCGACATCGAGGAAATCGCGCCGGTCGTGAACTTCACCGGTTCCGATTCGTCGTCCATGGACAACATGCTGGAGCTGCTGGTGACCAGCGGCATGGATCTGTACCAGGCGATCCGTTTGATCATTCCGCCGAGCTGGCAGAACCGCGAGGACATGGATGCCGCCCAGCGCAGCTTCTATATGTATGCCTCCATGCACATGGAAGCGTGGGACGGTCCGGCCGGCGTGGTGCTCACCGACGGGCGCTATGCCGTGTGCGTGCTCGACAAGAATGGCCTGCGTCCTTCGCGCTGGGTGCTGACGCGCAACGGCTATCTCACCGCGGCGTCCGAGATCGGCGTCAATGCGTACGCGCCGGAAGACGTCGTGGCGAAAGGCCGCGTGGGGCCGGGACAGATGCTGGTGGTCGACACCGAAGAAGGCAGAATCCTGCACACCAACGATGTGGACGACTATCTCAAGGTGCGCCAGCCCTACGCCAAATGGGTGCAGGCGCATACCAGCTTCGTCGAGTCCACGCTGTCGGAGGAAGCGCCCACGCTGCAGCCGCTTGCCGACGACGAGTGCGAAACGCACATGAAGATGTTCCAGGTCACCTTCGAGGAAATCGACCAGGTGCTGCGTCCGCTGGCCGAGAAGGGCGCCGAAGGCACCGGCTCGATGGGGGACGATACGCCGATCGCCGTGCTGTCACGCCAAGTGCGCCCGCTCTACGATTATTTCCGCCAGCAGTTCGCCCAGGTGACCAACCCGCCGATCGATCCGTTGCGTGAAAGCATCGTCATGTCGCTGGAAACGCGCATGGGCCGCGAGCTGAACGTGTTCGAGGAAACGGCGGCGCACGCGGACCGCATCATCCTGCATTCACCACTGCTGTCGCCGAACAAGTATCACAACCTGCACTGCATGCAACGGCCAGGCTACGACGCGGCCGACATCGCGCTCGACTATGATCCCGCCATCGGCCTGGAGCAGGCGCTGCGCATGGTGTTGCAGGAAGCCGAGCAGGCGGCGCGCGCCGGCAAGGTATTGCTGTTCATTTCCGAGCGCATGCCGCCGCGCGGCACACTGGTGATTCCGGCGCTCTTGGCCACCGCCGCGATCCATCATCACCTGAGCGTGCGGGGCTTGCGCTGCGACACCAACCTGATCATCGAAACCGCAAGCGCGCGCGATTCGCACCAGATCGCCTGCCTGGTGGCCTACGGCGCCACGGCGGTATATCCGTATCTGAGCTATGACGTGCTCGAGCGCATGGCCAGGCAGCAGACCATCGCCATGGACGCGATGACGGCGCACAAGAACTATCGCAAGGGCATCAACAAAGGGCTGATGAAAATCATGTCCAAGATGGGCATCAGCACCATCAGTTCCTATCGCGGTTCGCAGCTGTTCGAAATCGTCGGCATTGCCGATGAAGTCACCGCGCTGTGCTTCCCCGATTCGCTCAGCCGCATCGGCGGCGCCAACTTCACGCACCTGCAGAACGACCAGGAGCAGTTGGCGCACGAAGCCTGGCTGCCGCGCCGGCGCATTGCCCAGGGCGGTTTGCTGAAGTTCATCCACGGCGGCGAATACCACATGATCAATCCCGACGTGGTGACCACCATCCAGGATGCCGTGCGCAGCGGCGACTACGAGCAGTACCGCCGCTTCGCGCAACTGGTGGACAACCGTCCCGTTTCCGCGTTGCGCGATCTGTTCGGCGTGCGCGAGGCCGACGTACCGCTGCCGCTGGACCAGGTGGAACCGCTGGAAGACATCCTCATGCGCTTTGATTCCGCCGGCATGTCGCTTGGCGCGCTGTCGCCCGAAGCGCACGAAGCGCTGGCGCAGGGCATGAACCGCTTGGGCGGACGCTCCAACTCGGGCGAAGGCGGCGAGGATCCGGCCCGCTTCGGCACCGACAAGATGAGCAAGATCAAACAGGTGGCTTCCGGGCGCTTCGGCGTCACGCCGCACTATCTGGTCAATGCCGAGGTACTGCAGATCAAGATCGCGCAGGGCGCGAAACCGGGCGAGGGCGGCCAGTTGCCGGGCAGCAAGGTGAACGAACTGATCGCGCGCCTGCGCTATTCGGTGCCTGGCGTCACGCTGATTTCGCCGCCGCCGCATCACGACATCTACTCCATCGAGGATCTGGCGCAGCTGATCTTCGATCTCAAGCAGGTCAATCCCGAGGCCATGGTGTCGGTGAAACTGGTGTCCGGCCCCGGTGTCGGCACCATCGCCGCCGGCGTGGCCAAGGCCTATGCGGACCTGATCACCATTTCCGGCCACGATGGCGGCACCGGCGCCAGTCCGCTCACGTCGATCCGCTATGCCGGCACGCCGTGGGAAATCGGCCTGAGCGAAGTGCAGCAGGCGCTGCGCGCCAACGACCTGCGCGCCCGCATCCGCCTGCAGGCGGACGGCGGCCTCAAAACCGGGCTGGACGTGGTAAAGGCGGCGATTCTCGGCGCGGAAAGTTTCGGCTTCGGCACCATTCCGATGGTGGCGCTTGGCTGCAAATACCTGCGCATCTGCCACCTGAACAACTGCGCCACCGGCGTGGCCACGCAGAACAAGGAACTGCGCGACGAACATTTCATCGGGCAGGCGGAGATGGTGATGAACTACTTCCGCTTCGTGGCCCAGGACACGCGCCAGTGGCTGGCACGACTCGGTATCGGCAAGCTGGTGGACCTGATCGGGCGCACCGATCTCTTGCAGCGTTTGCCGGCGCAGACCGAAAAACAGGCCAACCTGGATTTGTCGCGCCTGTTGACCAACGACCTGGTACCCGCCGACAAACCGCGCTATTGCCAGATCACGCGCAACCCGCCCGCGGATCGCGGCGAGCTGGCGGAACGGATCGTGGCGGACGTGTTGCCGGCCATCGAAACCAAGAGCGGCGGCATATTCAACTACAAGGTCAAGAATTTCAATCGCTCCATCGGCGCGCGAGTGTCCGGCGAAATTGCCAAACGCCACGGCAACCAGGGCATGGCGGACGCGCCGATCACGCTGCATCTGTCCGGCTCCATCGGCCAGAGCTGGGGCGTGTGGAATGCCGGTGGCCTCAACATGCACCTGGTGGGCGAAGCGAACGACTACGTGGGCAAGGGCATGGCCGGCGGCAAGCTGGTGGTGGTGCCGCCCAAGGGCTCCACGTTCAAGACACAGGAAACCGCCATCATCGGCAACACCTGCCTGTATGGCGCCACCGGCGGCAAGCTGTTCGCCACCGGCACCGCGGGCGAGCGCTTCGGCGTGCGCAATTCCGGCGCGCACGCGGTGGTGGAAGGCGTGGGCGACCATTGCTGTGAATACATGACCGGCGGCCTCGTCACCGTGCTTGGCAACACCGGCAACAACTTCGGTGCGGGCATGACCGGCGGCTTCGCCTACGTGCTCGATCTGGAACGCGATTTCGTCGACAAGTACAACCACGAACTTGTCGAGGTGCATCGCATCCGCACCGAGGGCATGGAGGAATACCGCCATCACCTGCGCACGGTCATCGAGGAATACGTGCGCGAAACCGGCAGCGCCTGGGGCGCGCACATCCTCGAAAACTACATGGACTATCTGCGCAAGTTCTGGTTGGTCAAGCCCATGGCGGCCAGCCTGAGCAGCATGTTGAGCCACGTCACGGTCAACTCACAGTAAGCGCCGGGCAAGAGAACGCGACAAAGGCCCCTCCAGGGAGCGGAGGGATGGCAGGAGCGGCAGAAGCCGCGCAACGAGGGCAGCGACATGTCAGAGATCATCGCCAAATCCAAGGATATCTTCCGCTTCATCAAAGTCGGTCGTATCGATCCCGCGAAGAAACCGCTGGCCACCCGTCAGGCGGAGTTCGTGGAAATCTATGATGCGTTCAAGCCGCAGGAGGCCGAAGCGCAGGCCGACCGCTGCCTGGAATGCGGCAACCCCTACTGCGAATGGAAATGCCCGGTCCATAACTACATTCCCAACTGGCTCAAGCTGGTGGTGGAAGGCAAGATTCTGGAAGCGGCCGAACTATGCCACGAAACCAACACGCTGCCGGAAGTGTGCGGTCGCATCTGTCCGCAGGATCGCCTGTGCGAAGGCGCCTGCACGCTCAACGACGGTTTCGGCGCGGTGACGATCGGCAACGTCGAAAAATACATCGTGGACGCCGCGCTCGAGCGCGGCTGGCGTCCGGACATGTCCAAGGTGGTGCCAACCGGCAAACGCGTGGCAGTCATCGGCGCCGGCCCAGCCGGCCTTGGCTGCGCCGACGTGCTGGTGCGCGCAGGCGTCAAGCCGGTGGTGTTCGACCGCTATCCGCAAATCGGCGGCCTGCTCACCTTCGGCATTCCCATGTTCAAGCTGGAAAAGGAAGTGATGGCGCTGCGCCGCGAACTGTTCGAAGGCATGGGCATCGAATTCCGTCTGAACACCGAAGTGGGCCGCGACGTTTCCTTCGCGTCGCTGCTCGATGAATTCGACGCCGTGTTTCTCGGCATGGGCGCCTACAAGGCCATGAAAGGCGGCTTTCCCGGCGAAGACCTGGACGGCGTACACGAAGCGCTGTCTTTCCTGATCGGCAATACCGCCAGGGAAATGCAATACCGCGCCGATCTGGCGCCCTATGTGTCGCTGGCCGGCAAGCGCGTGATCGTGCTTGGCGGGGGCGACACCGCCATGGACTGCAACCGCACTTCCATCCGCCAGGGGGCCGAGTCGGTCACCTGCGTCTATCGCCGCGACGAAGCCAACATGCCCGGCTCCAAACGCGAAGTGGAAAACGCCCGTCAGGAAGGCGTGCAGTTCGTGTTCAACCACCAGCCGGTGGAAATCGTGGGCGAGAGCGGCAGGGTGACCGGAGTACGGTTCGTGCAGACCCGCATGGGCGAACCCGACGCCAAGGGCCGCCGCGTGGCGGAGGCAGTGCCGGGCAGCGACGAAATCATACCGGCGGATGCCGTGCTGGTGGCCTTTGGCTTCCAGCCGAGTCCGGCCCCCTGGTTCGCGGAGTTCGGCATCGACGCCGACAACCGCGGCCGCGTGCTGGCGCCGGCACAAGCCCGCTACCCGTACCAGTCCTCCAATCCCAAGGTGTTCGCGGGTGGCGACATGGTGCGCGGTGCCGATCTGGTGGTGACCGCCATCTGGGAAGGGCGCCAGGCGGGCGCCGGCATCCTGGATTATCTGGATTCCTGCACCGCCCCTGCCTACATACCGAACCCGGCGGCCTGAGGCGGCGTACACCGCGCGCTTTTCGCTGCCGGCGCCCCTCGCGTTGCGTTCCTGGCTGATATGGCCGATATTTGCGCCCGGCCTCGCGTCGTGGCCACCGCGCTTGGCGGTGTTGCACGCAACGCCAATTGGCCAATCCGAATCAGCGCTTTAGGGGTATGAATTAATTGAGTACTACGTTGAAGAACGACCGCTTTCTGCGCGCGTTGCAGCGGCAGGACGTGGATGTCACGCCGGTATGGATGATGCGCCAGGCCGGCCGCTATCTGCCTGAATACCGCGCCACCCGCACGCAGGCGGGCGATTTTCTGTCCCTGTGTCAGAATCCCGAGCTTGCCTGCGAAGTCACGTTGCAGCCGCTGCGCCGCTTCGCGCTCGACGCCGCGATTCTGTTTTCCGATATTCTGACCATTCCCGATGCCATGGGCCTTGGGCTTGGCTTCGAACAGGGCGAAGGCCCGCGCTTTGCGCGCCCGGTGCGTACCGAAGCGGATGTCGATGCGTTGCCCGTGGTCAATGCCGAGCGCGACCTGCGCTACGTGATCGATGCGGTGGCGGTGATCCGCCGCGAACTCAACGGCCAGGTGCCCCTGATCGGTTTTTCCGGCAGCCCCTGGACCATCGCCACCTACATGGTGGAAGGCGGCGGCAGCAAGGATTTCGCCCGCATCAAGCAGATGATGATGGCCACCCCCGTGATGCTGCACGCCCTGCTGGACAAGGTGGCGCTGTCGGTCATCGACTATCTCAACGCGCAGATTCGCGCCGGCGCCCAGGCGGTGCAGATTTTCGATACCTGGGGCGGCGCGCTTGGTCCGCAGACCTACAAGACCTTCTCGCTGCAGTACATGGAGAAGATCGTGCGCAACCTGATCCGCGAGCACGAAGGACGCGCCGTACCGGTGATCGTGTTCACCAAGAACGGCGGCCTTTGGCTGGAAACCATCGCCGCTTGCGGCGCCGATTGCGTGGGCCTGGACTGGACCATCGATATCGGCGATGCACGCAGGCGCATCGGAGACCAGGTGGCGCTGCAAGGCAACATGGATCCGGCGGTTCTGTACGGCTCGCCCGAGGCCATCCGCGCGGAAGTGGCGGGCATCCTGGCCAGCTTCGGCGCGGGCAACGGGCACGTCTTCAACCTCGGCCATGGCATCCATCAGCACGTGGATCCGGAACACGCGCGCGTGTTCATCGACGCCGTGCACGAGTTATCGGCGCCGTATCATCGCTAGCCGTGTATGGGCGATGAACAGATTCTGATTTCCGCTGTTTATCGATGGGCCTGGAGGCCTGATGAATCTTGCTTTCGTTGCGCTCGGCGCCAACTTGCCATTCGGCACGGCCGCGCCGGCCGCGACCTTGCAGGCGGTGCTGCCCGAGCTGGCGCGGCTGAGCGCGGCGGGCCTGCTGGTGTCCCCTTTCTACGAATCCCAACCCAAGGACTGTCCGCCGGGCTCTCCACTGTACGTCAACGCCGTGGTGGCGCTGGTGCCGCAGGCGGATGAAACACCGGAGTCACTGCTGCGCAAGCTACAAGAGATCGAGGCGCAGCATGGCAGAACGCGTAGCGGTGTGGTCAATGAGGCACGAACCCTGGATTTGGATTTGCTGAGTTTCGGCGAAGCGCGCAGGGAATCGACATTTCTACGTTTGCCGCATCCGCGTGCGCAGGAACGGCGCTTCGTGCTGGAGCCATGGCGCGCCCTGATGGGCGGCGATTGGCTTTTCGAAGGAGCCACCTTGGCGCAGTGGCTGGCAACCAATACCGATCCCCCGCTGCAGCGGCTGGCTTGAGTCAACTTGCCCGTTCTCTTCAATGGTTAATCCCGCCGCACAAGCTGCACCACCAAAGAAATATCTAGCTAGTTTTCTAACCCAAAAAACAAACCCGGCCTGAGCCGGGTTCGAATCGTTGCGCAAAGCGCTGAAATGGTAATGCGATGAGACCAACCACCAGAGTCGTACTCTGATGTAGGGCATATTGTACGCCTCGTTCCGCTTTGCGGGGCGGCGACCGGCTCACACTTTGTCGGGCGTGAGGTGAGCCGGATCACGTCCGGGGCGAAAAATGCCGGGTTTTTAGAGGTCTACGGTCAGATCGAAGCCGCCCTGGTCATTGAGCGTGAAGTTACCGTCGAGCACAGCGTAAAGCCATTTGGCGGATTTCGCCATGCCGCCGAGCGGGTACAGGTGGCACTGGGTGATGCCGCACTGCGGATCGTTGGCCTGGTAGTTGGCGAGATCGCGGGTGAGCTTGTCGGGCATGCGGGTGGTCAACAGTTTGGTGATGTTGGCCGCCTGGCGGGTGATCACGCGCATGGAAGGACCGATGCCGCAGGCCGTGGCGTGCGCCAGCAGGGTCTTGATGGTGGCCAGGCCCGGTACGCCGATGTGGATCGGCAGTTCGTTGCCTTCGGCGCGGATGCGTTTGTCCCAGGCGATGATCGGGTCGGCTTCGAAGCAGAACTGGGTGGTAATGTACATTTCGATGCCGTGTTCCTTGGCGTAGGCGTTTTTCTCCAGCAGCGCTTTGGTGACGTCAGCGGGCGGGATGTCGGGCGAACCTTCGGGGTGGCCGGCCACGCCGAGTTTCTTGATGCCGTATTGCTGCAGCAGATCGGTACGCAGGATTTCCATGGAGCTGGAGAATTCCCCCACCGGCTTGTCCACGCCGCCGCCGATCAGCAGCGCTTCTTCCACCTGGGCTTCGGCCTGCAGAATCTTGAGGTTTTCCTCGAAGAAGGCGCGGCTGGGAATGGAGCGCGCGGCGAAGTGCGGCACGGGTTTCATGCCTTCGGCGAACAGGCGCTTGACGGTGGCAACGGTGTCATTGAAGTCGGAGCCGGGCAGGAAGGTGACGAACACCGTGGTGCCTTCGCGCAGCACGTCGCGGAAGTTTTCGATTTTCTTGGCGCCACCGGGTGTTACTTCCACCGAGGTGTTCTGCAGGAATTTCAGGATATTGTCTTTTTCGTTGCTCACGGGTGCCTACCTTCGTTATTGGAAATGGGGGAAAAAATAAGTCCGCTATTCTAGCTCTGTGCCCCGGCACCGGCAAACCAAGCGGTTCGGCTCAGGATCGCGCATGATCGGCGCACCAGGCCTGCACCGCGGCGGTGAGGCGCGACAGTTCAGGGGCTTCGATGATATAGGGCGGCATCAGGTAAAGCAGGCGCCCAAACGGGCGTATCCACACGCCGCGTTCGACGAAACAGCGCTGGGCCGTGGCCATGTCCACCGGCTGGGCCAGTTCCACCACGCCGATGCCGCCCAGCACGCGCACCTCTACCACGCCCGGCAGTGCGGCGCAGGGGGCAAGTTCCCGGCGCAGCTGGGCCTCGATTGCCGCGAGGCGCGCCTGCCAGGGGCTGTCGAGCAGGAGATCGATACTGGCCACCGCCACCGCGCAGGCCAGCGGATTGCCCATGAAGGTGGGGCCGTGCATGAACACACCGCCGTCGCGGGAAATCGTTTGCGCCACCTCATCGGTGCACAGCGTAGCGGCAAGCGTCAGGGTGCCGCCGGTCAATGCCTTGCCGAGGCACAGGATGTCGGGGCTGATGCCGGCATGTTCGCAGGCAAACAGCGTGCCGCTGCGGCCGAAGCCGGTGGCGATTTCGTCGGCGATCAGCAGCACGCCAAAGCGGTCGCACAGCGCGCCCGCCTGGCGTAGATACTCTGCCGAGTAAAAGTACATGCGCCCGGCGCCCTGCACGATCGGCTCGAGTATCAGCGCCGCCAGGCTCTCATGCTGCGTGGCAAGCACCTGCTCCAGGGCGGCCAGTTCCGCGGCGGGCGGCTCGGTGCCGAAGGGGGTTTGCGGTTCGGGTACGAACACCTGGTCCATCAACACCGGGCGGAAGAGGTGGTGCATGCCGGTGACGGGGTCGCACACGCTCATCGCGGCGAAGGTATCGCCGTGATAACCCTTGCGCAGCGTGGCCACGCGGTGCTTTTCGGGCTGGCCGCGGGCGATCCAGTATTGCAGCGCCATTTTCAGCGCCACTTCCACGCTGACCGAGCCGGAATCGCACAGGAAGACCTTCTCCAGCCCCGGCGGGGTGAGTTTGACCAGGCGCTGGCCCAGGGCGATGGCGGGTTCGTGCGTCAGGCCGCCGAACATGACGTGTGCGAGGCGCTGCGCCTGGTCGGTGAGCGCTTGCATCAGCACGGGATGGCGATAGCCGTGAATGACGCTCCACCAGGAGGACATGCCGTCCACCAGGCGGCGGCCGTCCTCGAGTTCCAGGTGTACGCCGGTGGCGCCCACTACCGGGTAGACGGGCAGGGGGACGTCCATGGAGGTGTAGGGGTGCCAGAGGTGGTGGCGGTCGAAATCGAGATCGAGCATGGGCGCGAAGTAAATACTCTGGGGGCGGGGGGTGCAAGTTGAATTGGCTCGATTCTTTGGTGGTATCGGACTTGTTGGTGTGGTGGCCCGCATCCAGATCGTTGGCCTCTGGTGTCCCTATTGACCAGCCAGGGTACGCTACAAGCACATCCATGTGCGCTCGGTGATGGCCATCCCTGGCCATCAACGCCCCTGGCTGGTCAATAGGGACACCAGAGGCTTGCCCGTACTTCGGTGCTCCGCAATAGAAAATAAAAATACAGAAATAATGCTGTGCGTGACTCTGATGCTCGGGGTCTGCCGCTGTGTGGCCAAAGAGGCCTTCGGGGGGCGTCGAAGGCCATGGATGGCCTGAGCCGAGCCGGCATGGATGCCCTCGTGGCGTACCCCCGAAGGCCTCTTTGGCCACACAGCGGCAACAGACGTGAAGCGGGAGCGGGCCAATGACCGAGTAACACCGCCATTCACGCCCGGGCGATGGCCCAGCCGTGGAGGGTAAGGGGGCCGGGGAGCTGTTGGTGGAGTACGCGGGCGAGGGCGTTGAGGGTGCTCATGGTGGTGATCACATCATCCACGAGGGCAATGCGTTGCAGGCCTTGGGGGGGGGTGGGGTCGGCCAGGATGAAGGCGCCGTCGAGGTTGTGGCGGCGAGCGCTGGCGCTCAGGCCCTGTTGCGGCGTGGTGTTGCGTTGGCGTTGTACCAGGCTGTGGCTTACGGGGATGTCGAGGGCCTGGCCGAGTTGTCTGGCAAGCAGCAGCGCCTGGTTGTAGCCGCGCTGGCGCAGGCGTTGGGGATGGAGAGGCACTGGCACCAGGAGTTGGGGCAGGGTGGCGGGATCGTAGCGGTGGCGGATGTGGGGAAGGAGCAGGGTGCCGAGCACGCGGCCGTGTTGCAGTTGCGCGTGGTATTTGTAGTGGCTGACCAAGGTGTTCAGTGGCGGTTGCCAGGCGTAGGGCGCCAGCACCTGGGCGAGCGGGCGTGGGCCATGGCAGGCGCCGCAGCGTAGTGCGGTGCCATGGCCGGGAGGCAGGGGCAGGGGCAGGCCGCAGCCGGGGCAGGGGTTTGGGGTTTCGATCAGGGTGGCGGCGCAGGAAACGCAGAGGTCGTGCGGACGCTGGCTTGGCTGGCGGCAGAGGATGCAGGTGCCGGGCCATAGCAGAAACTGGGCAAATTTTAGCCACCTGTTCAGCATTGTTCGGCTTTTGGTTGACATGTCCCTGTCGCGTCCTACCATAGCGGGCTTTCAGTCTAGCCCCTTCTTTGCAGCCCGGCAGGAATTCCATGACCCCCACGCCCCGTCACGATTGGCAGAACCATGAAATCGAAGCGCTGTTCTCCCAGCCCTTCAATGATCTGTTGTTCCAGGCGCATACGGTGCACCGGCAGCATTTCGATCCGAACGCGGTGCAGGTGAGCACGCTGCTGTCGATCAAGACCGGCGCCTGCCCCGAAGACTGCAAGTACTGTTCGCAAAGCGGGCACTACAACACCGGGCTGGAGAAGGAAAAACTCATGGAAGTGCAGAAGGTGGTGGACGAGGCCCGCGCCGCGCGTGACAACGGTGCCACCCGTTTCTGCATGGGCGCGGCGTGGAAGCATCCGTCCGCCAAGGATTTCCCCTACGTGCTGGACATGGTCAAGCAGGTACGCGCCCTGGGGCTGGAAACCTGCATGACGCTCGGCCGGCTCGACCGCGAGCAGACCGAGGCGCTGGCCGAGGCGGGGCTGGATTACTACAACCACAATCTCGACACCTCGCGCGACTACTACGCCAAGATCATCACCACCCGCAGCTTCGATGACCGCCTCGATACCCTGGCGCACGTGCGTGATGCCGGCATCAAGGTGTGCAGCGGTGGCATCGTGGGCATGGGGGAAAGCCATCGCGATCGCATCGGCTTTCTGCGCGAGCTGGCCAACCTGCCGGAACATCCGCAAAGCGTGCCCATCAACAACCTGGTCAAGATCCAGGGCACGCCGCTGGAAGACGCGCCCGACATCGATCCTTTCGATTTCGTGCGCATGATCGCCGTGGCACGACTCCTGATGCCGGCCTCGCACGTGCGCCTTTCCGCGGGCCGCGAGCAGATGAACGAGCAACTGCAGGCGCTGTGTTTCTTTGCCGGCGCCAACTCCATTTTCTATGGCGATCGCCTGCTCACCACCTCCAACCCGCTGGAAAGCCAGGACATGGCGTTGTTTGCGCGTCTTGGCATTCATCCGGAACCGCCCCGCGTGGAAGCGGTGGAAACGCTGACGCCGCCGCTGGCCCAGGCTAACGACCATCGCTTCTACGACGCCGCCGCGCTGTAGGACGCCACGATGACCGGCTTTGCCGAACGTCTGCGCGAGCGCCTGGCGGCGCGTAAGGCCGCGCAGCTTTATCGCCGGCGCCGCCAGCTCGATTCACCGCAGGCCACGCAAGTGCGCATCGAGGGGCGCGCACTGCTCAATTTCTGCAGCAACGATTACCTGGGGCTGGCAAGCGATCCACGCGTGGTGGCCGCCTTTACTGAGGGGCTGCGGCGCTTTGGCGCCGGCAGCGGCGCCTCGCACCTGGTATGCGGCCACAGCGCGCCGCATCACGCGCTCGAAATCGCCCTGGCCGAATTCACCGGCCGTCCACGCGCGCTACTGTATACCAGCGGTTATATGGCCAACGTGGGCGTGCTCACCGCGCTGCTCGGGCCGCGCGATGCGGTGTTCGAGGATCGGCTCAATCATGCCTCGCTGCTCGATGGTGGCCTGCACGCTGGTGCCCGTTTCAAGCGCTATGCGCATCTGGATACGGTGGCGCTGGCGGCGCTGTTGCAGGCAGATACCGGCAGCGGCGAACGCCTGGTGGTGAGCGATGGCGTGTTCAGCATGGATGGCGACGTGGCGCCGCTTGCGGATCTGCTAATGGTTTGCAAACAGCACGACGCGCAGTTGATGCTGGACGACGCCCACGGCTTCGGCTGCCTGGGCAGCCAGGGCGGCGGGCTGGCGCAAGCGGTGCAGGAACAGGGTGTAGCGGTGGACGACACCAACCTGCCGATCCTGGTGGGCACGCTCGGCAAGGCCTTCGGCACCATGGGCGCGTTCGTGGCGGGCAGCGAAGCGCTCATTGAAACGCTCATTCAATTTTCCCGCCCCTACATCTACACCACGGCGTTGCCGCCGGCGGTGGCCTGCGCCACGTTGCAAAGCCTGGCGCTGGTGCGCGAGGAAAGCTGGCGCCGCGAACGTCTGCAAGCCTTGATTGCGCGCTTTCGCCACGAATGCCTGGCGCTGGGTTTTGCCCTGACCGACTCACCCACGCCGATCCAGGGGCTGTTGCTTGGCGATGCGGCAAAGGCGCTGGCGTTCAGCCGGCAATTGGAAGCCGATGGCCTGTTGGTGAGCGCCATCCGTCCGCCCACGGTACCGGCCGGCACCGCCCGGTTGCGGATCACCTTCAGCGCCAATCACAGCGAGGCGCAGCTCGATCGTCTGCTCGACGCCCTGGCACGAGTCGCGCGCCAGGAGAATCTGCCTGCCACGGAGGCGCCGCATGGCTGAAGCGGCACGCGGGCAGTCGGCGCCGGTGGCAACGGAAATTGCGCGGGAACGCATCGCCCGCGCCTTTGCCCAGGCCGCACTGCACTATGATGCGCACGCCGCGCTGCAGCGCGAAGTGGCGCAGGCGCTGTGTGCCCTGCTGCCCGAGAACACGCCGCAAACCCTGCTGGATCTCGGCTGCGGCACTGGTTATTGCGCGGCGCTGCTGCGCCAGCGGTACCCGCAGGCCACACTGCTTGCGCTCGATCTGGCGTTGCCGATGCTGCAACGCGTGGCGGCTTCTCCGCTTGGCGCGCAGGACGTGGCACCGGCGCTGCTGCTTTGCGCCGATGCCGCTGCGCTGCCGCTGGCGCCGGCAAGCCTCGATCTGGTGTGTTCCAGCCTGACGCTGCAATGGTGCCCACAGCCTGGGCAGGTATTCTCTGAGTTGCACCGCGTGCTGCGGCCGGGGGGCAGGGCGCTGTTGAGCACCTTTGGTCCCGACAGCCTTGCCGAACTGAGCGCCGCGTGGGCCACCGTGGACGACCATCGTCACGTCAATCAGTTCGAGCCCATCGAGACGCTCGAGCGCGCCGCGCAGGACAGCGGCCTGCGCCTGACCCTGCAACGGCAACCCAGCGTGCGCTGGTACGCGAACCTGCGCGAGTTGAGCCGCGAGCTGAAAGGCATCGGCGCCCACAACATGAATGCCACGCAACGGCCCGGCCTAACCGGGCGCCAGGCCTTTCAGCGTGCCGAGCGCGCCTTCGCCGCCGGCGGGCAGGGCGCGCGTGGCGTGCCGGTTACCTACGATCTGCTTTACCTGAGCCTGGAGCGGCTGCCATGAAGGCGATGGACTCTATCCGCGGTTTCCAGCTGAACCCGGCACGGCTGCCATGACCGCGCCGCAGAAACGCCAAGCCTATTTCGTCACCGGCACCGACACCGAGGTGGGCAAGACCCTGGTCAGCTGCCTGTTGCTGCGGACGGCTGCTGCGCGTGGACTGACCACGCTTGGCATGAAACCGCTTGCCGCCGGTGGCGAACAAACCCTGGAAGGTCTGCGCAACGAGGACGCATTGCAATTGATGGAAGCCTCCTCCCGCCAGTTGCCCTATGCCCAAGTGAATCCCGTGTGCCTGCCCGATCCCCTGTCGCCGCATCTGGCCGCACGCCTGGCCGGCCGCCGGATAAGCGCCGAACGTCTGGCGGGTTTCTGCCAGGGCGTGTTGATGCAGCGTGCGGATTTCACGGTGATCGAAGGCGCCGGCGGCTGGCGCGTGCCGATCAACGCGCGCGAGTACCTCTCTGACGTGGCGCGCGCGCTGCAACTGCCGGTGCTGCTGGTGGCGGGTTTGCGGCTTGGCTGCCTCAATCACACGCTGTTGACGGCCGAAGCCATCCACCGCGATGGCCTGGTGCTTGGCGGCTGGGTGGCCAACGTGCTGGAGGCCGACATGGCGCAGCAGGACGGCAACATCGCTACCCTGAGCGACGCGTTGGGCATGCCGCCGCTTGGCGTGGTGCCCCGCCTGCCCACGCCGCTTTGCCTACAGCGGCACGTGGATCTGCTGGATTTGTCGCTGTTGGGGCCTTGATCCGGCGCAAGCCGGGCATCGGCGGCGCTGTGCCGCGGCCCGGCAGCCGTTATAATCGCGCCCTGGTTTTGCTCCGGACTTACGCTCCGACCCGCAAAGGTGTTCCCATGACAACTGCTTCGCCGCACACCGTGGTGTGCGCTCTCTACCATTTCGTGGCGCTGGACGACTACCAGCGCCTGCAACAACCCCTGCTCGACCTGATGCTGGCGGAACAGGTGCGCGGCACGCTGCTGCTGGCGCCCGAGGGCATCAACGGCACCATCGCCGGCTCGCGCGAAGGCGTCGATGCCGTGCTGGCCTGGCTCAAGCGCGATCCGCGCCTGGCGGGGCTGGACCACAAGGAATCCTACGATGATGCACCGCCGTTCTACCGCAGCAAGGTCAAGCTGAAAAAGGAAATCGTGACCATGGGCGTGGAAGGCATCGATCCGCTGCGCACGGTGGGCACGCACGTCGAGCCGCGGGATTGGAACGCGCTGGTCGCCGATCCCGAGGTGTTGCTGATCGACACGCGCAACGATTATGAGGTGGAAATCGGTACGTTCGCGGGCGCCGTCAATCCCCACACCAGCACCTTCCGCGAATTTCCCGACTACGTGCGCCAGCATCTCGATCCCGCCCGCCATCGCAAGGTGGCGATGTTCTGCACCGGCGGCATCCGCTGCGAAAAGTCCACGGCCTTCCTCAAGGAAAACGGTTTTGCGGAGGTCTATCACCTCAAGGGCGGCATATTGAACTATCTGGAGCAGGTGCCGGCGAAAGAATCGCTGTGGCGCGGCGAATGCTTTGTGTTCGACAACCGCGTGGCGGTCGATCATGCTTTGCACAAAGGCCATTACGACCAATGCCACGCCTGCCGCCTGCCGATCACCGCAGCAGACCAGCAGAGCCCTTTGTACGAACGTGGGGTAAGCTGCCCACGTTGCCACGGCCAGCGCTCGCCGCAGGAACTGGAACAGTTCCGTGAGCGGCAGCGGCAGATCGATCTCGCCGCCGCGCGTGGCGAGGCGCATCTGGGATTGGAGGCGGCAGAGGCCAAGCAAGTGCGCAAACAGCGGAAATTACAGCACAAAGCCCGCCAGCAGGCGGGCCGGCACCCAAGTTGATCCACTTGCGCGTTTGCCCATTGTTTTCATATTTGCTTGCTAGATTGCCGGCAAATTTGTGCCCGCGGTGGCTGCGCACGGCGCAGTTCCGCGACAATCCGGCTTCCCGATACAGGTTTACCCGGTCGACCTGTCATCCGCCGCGGAGCCATACGCAAAGAAGTGACCGGGAATCATCATTGAGCATCAGGAAATCATCATGAACAAGAAAGCCGCTCCCCTGGCGATCACCGCTGTCATCGTACTGGGTCTGCTGTACTGGGTGTTCGGCCTGCCCTCGGTAGGCAACCCGCAAATCCCCACGGATCCGGAAGCCATCACGCGTGGCGCGTACGTCTTCAATGCTGGCGGCTGTGCTGCCTGCCACCAGCCCGATGGCACCGATGCGCCGATCGGCGGCTACGAGATCGAATCGCCCTTCGGCGGCACCTTCCACGTACCCAACATCACCCCCGATCCGGAAACCGGCGTGGGCGGCTGGACCGGCCGCGACTTCATCCTGGCCGTCAAGCATGGCCGCTCGCCGAGCGGCGGCTTCTTCTGGCCGGCGTTCCCCTACCGCACCTACCAGGGCATGACCGACGAGGACGTGCTGGACATGGCCGCCTACATCATGTCGCTGCCTCCCGTGCGTCATGAAAATATCCCGCATGATCTGCCCGCCTGGCAGTTCCGCTGGATGATGGCCGGCTGGCAGATCATGGCCGACCTGCTCGAAGGCACCCCGCCCGCGGTATCCGACGATCCGCAGGAGCAGCGCGGCGCCTACCTGGCACGTGCCATGGGCCATTGCAGCGAATGCCACACCCCGCGCAACGCGCTTGGCATCCTGGACATGGCTAACGAGTTCAAGGGCTCCGACATCGTCTCCGCCAACATCTCGCCCGAAGGGCTGCGCGCCTGGGCCAAGGAAGATTTCGTCTACTTCCTGGAGTCGGGCATGACCGCCAGTTTCGATTTCGTGAGTGGCGAGATGGCGGATGTGATCGAGCACACCAAGAATCTGAACCAGGAAGATCGGGAAGCCTACGCGGCCTTCTTCAAACGCGCGCCTTGATGGCGTTGGGCCGGAGTAAGAGGGAAAGCGCCGCGCAGTAGGTTCGATACGCTGCAGCGGCGCGCTCCACACCACCACCGCTTATTTCAAGCCTAAAAAAAACGCCCCGAGAGGGGCGTTTTTCGTGGGTCCTGCATTACCGTGCTGGAGATCAGTCCAGACGGAAGCGGTCGTGGCAGGCGCCGCATTTCGGGCCTACCGCGGCGACGGCGGCGCGCAGGCCGGCTTCGCCCTGGGCGCTCAGGATGTTTTTGGCTTCTTCGGCGCCTGCCACCAGGTCGGCGGCCAGCTGATCGAAATCAGCTTTGCTTGCCCAGATGGTGTCGGCTGCGCGGGTGGTCAGACCGGAAACGCCCGTGGTGTCGCTTTCGAACACGGCCGGGATCATGTGACCCAGCGTTGCGATGCGATCAAGCGCTTCGTTGGCAGCATCCGCATCGAAGGGAGTCTGACCGCGAGCCATTATGCCCAGCGGTGCGTTGGAGAACGACAGCAGCTTGAACACGGCCTGACGGGTGGATACCGTCTGAGCGGCCTGCTCTTCGGGCGACAGATCTGCGGCGGTCGCCAGGTTGAAGGATAACAGCGAGCCCAGCAGAACGGCCCCGGTAAGTGCGATTCGTTTCATGTGAGATTTCCCCATCTAACTAGTAACTAGTCCTGATTTACATGCAAAAGGTGCGATGGTCCCGCACCAGGCGCAGCATTGTGCCACGTTGTTCGACTCCTGTCTGCAAGGTTTGCGGGTGTGGCGGGTTTCCCCACCACCGTGATCGCACACTACAGGACCGTGTCCTTTGCAATCCCGTTCGCTTCCCTTGGCCGAAAGTATGCTTTTTTTCACCTGAACCATGCCTGAAGCACAAGCGTGCGTTTTCAAACACTTTTTTGTGGGTGCCTGCGCCCCGGCGCGGCCTGCCGCCGCCCGTGCAATTGCCAGCGCCGGGCATTACCATAGCGGGCCATTCCCGGAGGAATCCTGCATGAGCCGCAAGAAAACCCCCTTCAATTTCGAAACCGCGCTGGCCGAACTGGAAAGCCTGGTGGATTCGATGGAGGAGGGCGAACTGAGCCTGGAAGATTCACTCGAAGCCTTCGAGAAGGGCGTGCGCCTGACGCGGGAGTGCCAGCAGGCCTTGGTGGCGGCGGAGCAGAAAGTGCAGCTCCTGATGCGCGAGGGCGCCGTGCCGGAAGCCGAACCGTTCGCCTTGCAGGACGATGCCGACGCTCCACGTGTTGACTGATCGCGAATATGCCCTTTGGGCCGCCCAGTGCCGGCAGCGTGTGGAAAGCATGCTGCGCCGCGGCCTGCGGTTGCCCAATGCGCCCGCGCCGCTTGGCGAGGCGATGCGTTATGCGGTGCTTGGCGGCGGCAAGCGCATACGTCCGCTGTTGAGCTATGCCGGCGCCATGGCCGCGGGTGGACATGAGGCTGCCGCGGACGTGCCCGCAGCGGCGGTGGAACTGATTCACGCTTATTCGCTGGTGCACGACGACCTGCCGGCCATGGACGACGACCGGCTGCGTCGTGGACGCCCCACCTGCCACATCGCCTTTGGCGAGGCGCAGGCGATACTGGCGGGCGATGCGCTGCAGGCCCTGGCGTTTGAATTGCTGGCGGCGTCGCCTGAACTTGCGGTGGGACACGCCACGCGGCTGCGCATGATGCAGGTGCTGGCGCAGGCCGCGGGCGCCACCGGCATGGTGGCGGGGCAGGCGCTGGACATCGCCGCCACGGGGCAGCCGCGCGGTGAAGCCGCGCTCAACCACATGCATTCGCTCAAGACCGGCGCGCTGATCCGCGCCAGCGTGCTGCTCGGCGCGCTCAGCAGCAACGTGGCCGGTGCCGCGCAGTTGCAGGCGCTGGACCGTTTTGCGCAGCTCGCGGGCCTCGCCTTCCAGATCCAGGATGACATTCTCGACGTCACCGCCCTTACGGCGGTGAGCGGCAAGCAGCAGGGCAAGGACGCCATTCTCAACAAACCCACCTATGTCTCGTTGCTTGGGCTCGATGGCGCCCGCGACAGGCTGCACGAAACCGCCGCGGCGGCCAGGGCCGCGCTGCGTGATGCCGGTGCCGGCGTGGGACCGCTGCTGTGGCTGCTGGAAGAAATCGTGCGCCGCGAGGCCTGAATTGTCCCAGCTGCGGAGCACGGTGCGCGCCGCCACGGTGCTTTGCGCTAAAATAGCTGCCTTTTCTCTCTACCCGAGCCGTTGATGTTCCAGGAAATTCCCACTTCGCGACCGTCCACTCCCCTGCTCGACAGCGTCGACCTTCCTGCGGACCTGCGCACGCTCGCGGAGCGGCAACTGCCGCAACTGGCGGATGAGCTGCGCGAATACCTGCTGTACAGCGTGGGGCAGACCGGCGGGCATTTCGGCGCCGGCCTGGGCGTGGTGGAGCTCACCATCGCGCTGCACTACGTCTTCAATACGCCCGACGATCGCCTGGTGTGGGACGTGGGCCACCAAAGCTATCCGCACAAGATTCTCACGGGCCGCCGCGAGCGCATGCTCACCATGCGCCAGGCGGGCGGGCTGACGGCCTTCAACAGCCGCCATGAAAGCGAATACGACACCTTTGGCGTGGGCCATTCCAGCACCTCGATCAGCGCGGCGCTCGGCATGATGCGTGCGCTCGAGGCCGAGGGGCGCGATGACAAGGTGGTGGCCGTGATCGGCGACGGCGCCATGTCCGCCGGCATGGCTTTCGAAGCGCTCAATCACGCGGGCGAGCTGGGCAGCGACCTCCTGATCGTGCTCAACGACAACAACATGTCGATTTCCAAGAACGTGGGCGGCCTGTCCAGCTATTTTGCGCGGATGTGGGCCAGCAAGCCCTACAACGCGCTGCGCGCCGGCAGCAAGAAAGTACTGTCGGCGCTGCCGCCGGCCTGGAAGGTGGCGCATCGCACCGAGGAATACATGAAGGCGCTGGTATCACCCGCCACCATCTTCGAGGAACTGGGCATCACCTATTACGGTCTGATCGACGGCCACGACCTGGCCGGCCTGGTGGACATACTGCGCAACATCAAGGATCTGAAAGGGCCGCGCCTGCTGCATGTGGTCACGCGCAAGGGCAAGGGCTACGAGCCCGCGGAACAGGATCCTTACGGCATGCACGCCGTGGGCAAGCTGGCATCCAAATCCGAACAGGAACAGGGCGGAGCAGCCGACAGCGCCCCGACCTATTCCGCCGTATTCGGCCGCTGGCTGTGCGACATGGCGGAACGCGAACCGCTGCTGATGGGCATCACGCCCGCCATGAGCGAAGGCTCGGGCATGCGCGAGTTCGAAGCGAACTTTCCCGAGCGCTTCTTCGACGTGGCGATTGCCGAGCAGCATGCGGTGACCTTCGCCGCGGGCATGGCCTGCGAAGGGCTCAAGCCGGTGGTGGCCATCTATTCCACCTTCCTGCAGCGCGCCTACGATCAACTGGTTCATGACGTAGCGTTACAGAATCTCGACATCCTGTTCGCCATCGACCGTGCCGGCCTCGTGGGCGAGGACGGTCCCACCCATGCGGGCAGCTTCGATCTGAGCTATCTGCGCTGCATCCCCAACATGCTGGTGATGGCGCCAAGCGACGAGAACGAGGCGCGGCGCATGCTCACCACCGGTTATCTGTATCCGGGGCCGGCGGCGGTGCGCTATCCGCGCGGCAAGGCCGCCGGTATCGCGCTCGAGCCTGGTTTCGAGCCGCTGGAAATCGGCAAGGCCAGAGTGCTGCGCGAAGGCCGCGGCGCCGTGCTGCTGGTGTTCGGCACCTTGCTCAAGGCGGCCTGGCCGGTGGCGGAAAAACTCGATCTGACGCTGGTGGACATGCGCTTCGTCAAACCGCTCGATGAGGCGCTGTTGCTGCAGCTGGCGCAGCGCGGCGAATTGCTGGCGACACTCGAGGAAAACGTGGTGGCCGGCGGCGCCGGTTCCGCCGTGAACGAGTTCCTGCTGGAGGCAGGATTACAGCCGCCGCTGCTCAATCTGGGATTGCCGGATCGCTTCCTGGATCACGGCAAGGCATCCGACATGCTCGCCGGCTGCGGTCTGGACAGCGCCGGCATCGAAGCCCGCATACGCCAGCGGCTGCAGCGCTGAGGCCGCCCACCATGGCCAGACACCAAGCCACCGACATCACCGATCTGGACATGAAGTGGCACGTGGCGCGGCTGCTGTGGCCCTACGTGCTGCAGCACAAGCTGCGCGCGCTGCTGGCTTTTTCCGCCCTGGGGCTGGGCAAGGCCGCCACCATCAGTCTGCCGTTCTTCCTGAAGCACATCGTCGATGACCTCGATACGCAGGTGGGCACCACGGGCGGTGCGGCGAGCGCGCTGTTAGTGGTGCCGCTGGCGTTGATCATCGGCTACGGCGTGGCGCGCTTCATGAACGTATTGTTCAACGAACTGCGCGACACACTGTTCGGGCGCGTTACCGAACGCATCATTCGCCAGGTGAGCCTGCAGACCTTCGAGCACCTGCACGGGCTGGATCTGGATTTCCATATCAACCGCCGCACGGGCGGACTGTCCCGCGACATCGAGCGCGGCACTTCGGGCATCAACTTTCTGCTGCGCTTCATGATCTTCAACATCGTGCCCACCGTATTGGAACTTGCGGTCGTGATCTTCATCTTCCTGTCCAACTACGGGCTGTCGTTTGCCGGCGTGATTCTGCTGGCGCTGATCGTCTACGTGCTGTTCTCGGTGGTGGCCACCGAACGGCGTACCAGCTATGTACGGGAAATGAACCAGGCCGAATCCGCCGCCAGCAACCGCGCCGTCGACAGCCTGCTCAACTACGAAACGGTCAAGTACTTCACCAACGAAGGCTACGAAGCCGCACTTTACGACCGCGACCTGGAACTTCTGGAAGACGCCAAGCGCAGCAACCGCCTCAGCCTGTTCGCGCTCAATGGCGGGCAGGCCTTCATCGTGGCGGCGTCGATGACGTTCATGTTGTGGCTGGCGGCGCGCGGTGTGGCGGCGGGCAGCATGACGCTTGGCGATTTCGTGCTGGTGAACACCTTCATGATGCAGCTGTTCATTCCGCTGAATTTTCTTGGCTTCGTTTACCGCGAGATCAAGGGCGCGCTGGCCAACATCGAGAATCTGTTCAACCTGCTGAAACGCCGCCCGGTGATTGCCGAGGCGCCCGGCGCTGTGCCGTTGCGCGTGGCGCTGCCGGAAATCCGCTTCGAGAACGTCAGTTTTTCCTACACGCCGGAGCGCGTGATTCTCAAGGATCTGAATTTCGTCATCGCGCCGGGTGAAAAGGTGGCGGTGGTGGGCGCCAGCGGCTCGGGCAAGTCCACGCTGGTGAAGCTGCTGTTCCGTTTCTACGATTGCAGCGCAGGGCGCATTCTCATCAACGGCCAGGACATCCGCGATCTGCAGGTCGCCTCGCTGCGCGGCGCCATCGGCATCGTGCCGCAGGATACGGTGCTGTTCAATGACACGCTCCACGACAACGTGCTGTTCGGCCGCCCGGATGCAAGCGAAGCCGAAGTGTTGGAAGCGATCCGCCTGGCGCATCTGCAGACCTTCATCGAGCAGTTGCCGCAGGGGGCACAGACCATGGTGGGCGAGCGCGGCTTGAAACTGTCGGGCGGCGAAAAACAGCGCGTGGCCATCGCCCGCACCATCCTCAAGAAGCCGGCGATCCTGGTGTTCGACGAAGCCACCTCCGCGCTCGACAGCCATACCGAGCGCGGCATACTCGAAGCGCTGCGCGAAGTGTCGCGCGGGCATACCTCACTGGTAATCGCGCACCGCCTTTCCACCATCATCGATGCGGATCGCATCCTGGTGCTGGACAAGGGGCAACTGGTGGAAAGTGGTTCCCATCGGGAACTGCTGGTGAGCGGCGGGCGCTATGCCGCTTTGTGGCGCGTGCAGCAGGAACAGCGCCAGACGCAGAAAAATTTAAGCCCGGCATAACCGGGCTTAAATACGGAGCGGGTCGAGCAGAGACAACTTACAGGCCGTAGGTCTTCTCGAAGAAGGGATGGCCGAGGTCGTCGTGCATGTCGAGCAGGAACTTGTTGTTTTCCTGGCAGACATAATCGTCCAGTTCCTGACCATCGGACCAGTTGATGTCCCAGGACACCGTCCACGGCGCGCTATAGGCGCCCGGGTCTTCGATCACGGCTTCGTAATGCAGCACTTCCTTGTAGGGGCGCGAGATGCGTTCCACGGTACGCAGCTGTTCGGTGTGCATGTAGCCGCCGAAATCCAGCCAGGTTTTCTCGTTGTAGCCGACAGTCTCCACGACAAGCGTATCCCCTTCCCAACGGCCTACGGAGTGACCAAAGTAGGTTGGGTTGACGCCTTCGGGATGCGGACGGCCATCCATGTGGATTTCGCGCCAGACGTGCCCGCCACCTTCGAAGATAACGATGATGCGGTCACGGTTCTGGATGATCTCAGCCGGGTACGGGGTGCCCATGGAGCGCGGGCCACCCGGTGGCAGGCAGAAACCTTCCGGGTCGTACTTGACCTGGTTGCTCTTGTTGTACTCCCACATCGCTTGCGTCCAGGGAAGCATTGGCGGCTGGTCACCTTCCTGGTAGCCCGGCATGCGGGCTGCGAAGTTGGTGATCCACGGCAGGTTCCACACCCCGTTGCCGCCCAGATCGACGGTACCGTCGGGCAGGCGTGGAGTGGGTGTACGTTGTTGATCAGTCTGGCCAGGCTGAGCCTGGGCGCCAGAAAGACCGAACAGCGCGGCGGCTGCCGCGATTACCAGCAGTTTGTGTTTCCGGTTCTTGTGCACAACTTGTCTCCCCTGGATAAGCGATGTGACGCAAGGATCAGTGGTTTCTGTTTGATTCGATCAACAGTCGTAACTAAACGTACTAACTAACAGTTGCGACCTTACAGGCCGCAACCTTCAACATTGGCCGGAGCGGAATCATCTTCGATGAAGTCGCGCTGGCTGGTGCCGGCGAACAGACGCTCGCAGTTTTCCGCGATGATCACCGCCTGTACGTTGCCTTTGTAGCTGCCGTCGCGGGCGCGGGTGCCGGTTACGTAGACTTCGGTACCGATTTCCAGCGTGTCGCGAGTCCAGCCGCGGCGCATCAGGCCGTTCGGGCTGCCCATTTCCAGTGCCCATTCTTCGTGGCTGCCGTCGTCGTTTTCCACTTCCACGTAGAAGTAGGTGTGCGGGTTGGTCCACTCGACTTTGGTGACCACACCGTGGAGTTTGATCGGGGTGTTGGCATCGAACTCTGCCGCGAAGGAGTGGTGAGCCAGGGCCTGTGCAGAAGTAAAGGCGCCGAGGACAAAGGCGGCAAGAGCTATCAGTTTGGTTTTCATAACGTTTCTCCGTAGAACCCGGTCGAGCCGGGGTTGACAACCGAAGCGTGGCAGCAGAAATAGGCTACTCACGGTTCGTATTTTATATCCCAATTGGGCAAATCCGGTGTCACAAAGTTGAAAACACCACTTCTATGGGCATGTGATCAGTTCAGTGTGAACTCGAAATTGCCTTTCTCACTGCCGCGCGTATAAGTGCCGATGTACTTGCGGTTGGTCCAGGAACCCAGGTTGCTCAGGGTGCCGGTAAGAACCAGATCGCCTTCCGGCGTCGGTGCCTTGATGGTCAGCGTCCAGGTGGGGGCATCCAGGTCGGCGCTGCTGAATTCCACGCCATTGCGACCGGGGTTGACGGAACCCGACAGCTCGCCGTCCCAGGTGTTGATCAACAAACGCGTACGGACTTGATCGGCGCCGTCGGGCGTGAGGTATCCGGACCAGGAGCCTTTTGCCGGATGGCCGGTCTGAGCCATCAGCGTGGCAGACAGGCCGAGACACACTAAAAAGGTAAACAGGCGTGCGAACATACTTAACTCCTCTGGTGCAAAATCAGATCAGAATTTAAGAGGTCTGAATCCATTGTTGTCGTGAGCAGGTGCCGATACGTCAATAATGCATATCACACTTGGAGCCAAGAAATTCGGCTTTCCGCATTGGCATCAGTGAACCACAAGAGCCTTAAGGCAACCTGAACTCGGTTTTAACAGTTTTAACTGTCTAAACGGCGGCAATACTACTAGATTAGCCATAGGCACCAAAGCCCGAGTTTCGGGTGCTTCCAATTTTCACATTCTTTGCACAAAACTGCACGGAAGCGATTGTTTTTACAGGATTAATGTTCTTTTTTGTGCTGTATCCTCCACAGTTGATACCCCGTTCGAGCACCGGGATGGCACGAGAAATTTTGACCGGGAGCGTTTAAAGGGTATTTCCGGAACAGGCAACCGTTATCCGAATGGGATCAGGGCATGAGTTCACGCAAGGCCGAACAACGCAGGATCAAGGAGGAAAAGCAAGGCGCCGCGCGCCGCCGGGAACAACTGCTTGGCCGCCTGCTCAAGGTGGGCGTGGGCCTGGCCGCCCTCTTGATCATCGTGGTATTGGTGCAGGGCCTGGGCAGCAGCGCGCAGGCACCGGCGCCCGCTGTCGTTGCCGCCTCCGATCATGTGCGCGGCAATCCTGGCGCACCGGTAACGCTGACCGTCTACGGCGACTTCCAATGCCCCGCCTGCAGAATCGGTGAGGACCTCATCGCCAACAGCTGGCGCCAGATCGGCGATCGCGTGCAACTGGTGTTCCGCCACTACCCGCTTGGTCAGCACCGCCACGCCTTCCTCGCCGCCCGCTACGCCGAAGCCGCCGCCCGGCAGGGCCGCTTCTGGGAAATGCACGATCAGCTCTACGCCCAGCAGGACATGTGGAGCACGCTGCCAAGCGTGGACAACGTGTTCTCCGGCTACGCCCGCGACCTCGGCCTGGACATGGACCAGTTCGCCGCCGACCTCGACTCCACCGCAATCCGCGACAAGATCGTCACCGACCAACGCGGCGGCACCCGCGCCGGCGTCCGCGGCACGCCCAGCTTCTTCATCAATGGGCGTTTGATTCCCACGCCGCGTACCGTCCCGGAACTGGTGACCCTGGTGAATCAGGCGCAAGGAAATTGAGGAAGGCCGCGGTGTTTGATGCCACCCGGCATCGAATGGCGGCAGCCTGGGAAGCGGATCAATTACCGGCGGAGCCCGAACTGAACTCACGCAGCCTGGCCAGAAACGCATAGGAAGCATACCCGTCCGCTGCCATTCCCTTGTCGAGCTGGAAATCCCTTACCGCTGCGCGCGTCCGCGAGCCCAGTACGCCATCGGGTTCTCCCGTATCGAAACCCAGCTCATTCAGGCGCGTCTGCAGTTCCATCACGTCCGCGCGCGCCAGCGCCTGTTCTTCCACCTTGGGCATATGGGCGATCGGGCCTGCGCCCTGGAAGCGGTCGGCCAGGTGGCCTACCGAGATCGCGTAGAAGGTGGAGCGGTTCCAGACCATGATGGTGCGGAAATTGTCGTAGCCCAGGAATGCCGGCCCTTCGGCGCCGGCGGGCAGGATCACCGACCCCATGATCTCCGAGGCGCCAAGCGGCGAACCGTCGGCGCGGCGCAGGCCAAGGGCGTCCCATTCGGTGACCGATTTGCGGACGTCGGTGCCGGCCAGGGCAAAGTCGAAATCGTCGGGCAGCAGTACCTCGCGCCCCCAGCGTTCGCCCGGCTTCCACCCGGAACGGGACAGGTAGTTGGCGGCGGAAGCGAACACGTCCGGCAGCGAATGCCAGATATCGATGCGGCCGTCGCCGTCGCCATCGACCGCGTAGGACGCAAACGTGGACGGCATGAACTGGCACTGGCCCATGGCACCGGCCCAGGAGCCGGTCATTTCACTGGCCTGGATGTGGCCGGCCTGGATGATGCGCAGCGCGGTCAACAGTTCGCCGCGGAACATGTCGGCGCGGCGCGGGTCGTAGGCCAGCGTGGCCAGCGCGTTGACCACTGAAAAACCCCCCGTGGCATCGCCGAAGTTGCTTTCCAGCGCCCAGAATGCCGCCAGGTAGTGCGGCTGCACCCCATATTCCCGCTCGATACGGCTGAACAGATCGGCGTGTTCCACCAGCAGGCGCTGGCCGCGTGCGACGCGGGCATCGCTCATGCGGTTGCGCATGTAGGCGGTGAAGGTCTGCACGAACTCGGGCTGATTGCGATCCAGTTCCAGCACGCGATCCAGTGGGATTTGCACGCCGGCGAAGGCGGCATCCAGCGTGCCCTGGTCGATGCCCCGGCCAAGCGCCTCGCTGCGCAGCTCATTCAGCCAGGCGGTGAAATCCTGGGCAGGCAGGGCCGCGTCCGGTGCCGACGTCTCCTGTGTGGGGGACTCCGGAACGTCGGCGGCAAGGGCCGGCAACTGCCAGCACAGCAACAGGCCGAGGAAGCGAAGGCTGGACTTCATACGCAGCATCTCCGTACGGATGTGTCGTGGCTGCCCTGTGATCAGGGCCACTCGAATTTATAACCCACGGCGTAGAGCGAATGGATCAGCTCCACGTCCGGCAACTGCGCGCTGATTTTCTTGCGCAGCTTCTTGATGTGGCTGTCGATGGTTCTGTCGCTCACCACGCGGCCGTCGGAATAGATCTTGTCCACCAGCACGCTGCGCGAAAAGATGCGGCCGGGCTGGTCGGACAGCACCTTGAGCAGTTGGAATTCCACGGCGGTGAGATTCAGGTCGTGGCCGTGGATGGTGGCCTTGTAGGTATCCACGTCCAGCACCAGCCCCTTGTCGGACGGCTTGTCGGTGCCTTCGGTGCGGCGCAGCACGGCCTTGGCGCGCGCCACCACTTCACGTGGGCTGAAGGGCTTGCAGATGTAATCGTCGGCGCCGAGTTCCAGGCCAAGCAGGCGGTCGATCTCGTCCACCTTGGCGGTGATCATGATCACCGGCAATTGCGAGGATTTGCGGATGTCCTTGCAGATGTCCACGCCGCTCTTGCCGGGCAGCATCAGGTCGAGCAGCACCAGCGAGGTTTTGTGGGTGCTGAGCCACTGCTCGACTTCCGAGCCGTCGTGGATCAGGTCCACCTCGAAGCCGCTCTGGACCAGGTAGTCCTTGAGCAGCGAGGCAAGTTTGACTTCATCTTCGACGATCAGAATGTGGTGGCTCATGCGCCCTCTCTTATCAGCTCTCGTGGTGTGGCCAAAACACTGGCTTAGTCTACTGGCAGGTCAATGGCCGGGCAAACTGTCTGGAAGCCATTTCAAAAGCTACTGCGCGTGCGTTTTTGAGATGGCTTCTGATGCAACGCGGGCAGCGCTCAGGCACTTTGGGAATAGCGCCGCGGAAACACGATGGTGAGCTTGAGCCCGCCAAGCGGTGAATGCGTCGCGGTGATGGTGCCCGCGTGCGCCAGCACGATGTTCTGGCAGATCGTCAGCCCCAGCCCGGAGCCGCCCTTGGCGCGGTTGCGCGACAGTTCCACGCGATAGAGCCGCTCGAACAGATGCTCCAGGTCGCCTTCGCTCACCCCGGGCGCCGAGTCGTACCACTCGATCACCACGTTGCCGTTGTCTATCCCCATGCTGATGTGTACTTCCCCGCCGGGATCGGTATAGCGGAAGGAGTTGGTGAGCAGGTTGTCGAACAGCTGCTGCAGGCGGTTGGGGTCGCCGAGCACCAGAATTTCGTTGTCCGGCGGGGCGCCGTGGATTTCCAGGTGTACCTTGATGTCGTGACGCACCGCCATCTGCTGGTGCAGTTCCACCGCCAGTTCCAGGATTTCGGTGATATCGATCACGTCCTTGGCGTACACCAGCGCGCCGAGGTCGGACAGCGACAGCTCGTGCAGATCCTTCACCAGCGTGTTCAGGTGCAGCACTTCGTAGTGCAGTGAATCCAGCGCGTCCTTGTTGAGGGGGCGAATGCCGTCCTGCATGGATTCCAGCTCGCCCAGCAGAATGGCCAGCGGGGTGCGCAGTTCGTGCGAGATGTCGGCGATCCACTGCTGGCGCGCCGAGCGGTTCTGTTCCAGGGTCAGCGCCAGGGTGTTGAAGTCACTGGCAAGCTGGCCAACCTCGTCGTGGCTGCGCACCGGAATGCGGGCGTCGTAATCGCCGTTGGCCAGTGCGCGCGTGCCGGTTACCACTTCGCGGATGGGGCGGGTGAGCCACACCGAGGCGGGAAAGGCGATCAGGGCCGAGAGAACGCTGAGCGCCAGCGCCAGCAGGAAGAATTCCGTCTGTTGTTGTTCGGCGAACAGCAAATCTGCCTGTTCCGACAGCTGCTGGCGGCTGGTAACGCTCAGGTAGCCTACCGTTTCGTCGTTGACGATGATCGGGTTGAGATTGGCCAGTTCGCGCTGGAACACCCCCGGCGTGCCCACCATGATGTTTTCCTCGGCATCGAGCAGGTGCAGGTAGGGCCGGGCCGGGCTGTATTCGGAGGTGTAGTACCAGTCGTTCGGCGTGAAGCGGCCAGGAGTGGGACGGGCGATGGTGCGCTGGCGCAGGGCGATCAGGTCGGGATCCGAGGAGCTTTCGATGCTGGCACGGATCAGGTCCGACCATACGTTGTAACCGTTGTCGTCGCGCAGGAGGTCCCAGGAACCGTTGCGTTCGTAGAAATCGGCCAGGCCCTGGACCAGCGCAGGCACCTGGCGTTCCTCGATGCGGCTGACATAGTCGATGAAGCCGCGGTTGAAGTTGTAGTAGCCGAAGCTGTACATCGCCACGTACACCAGGCAGTGGGCCGAGAGCAGGGCAAGGAACAGTTTGTACTTGACGCTGAATTTCATGGGAAAGTGGCTGGGGCCGGATCGAGCGACTACTATACCGTAAAGCTGTAGTGGAAAAGCCACAAAGCGTAAGGCTTTTCTCCAACCCTCCCACCGCGCGGGCCATCCATGCCGTCTGATCTCGCCGCCCTTGAACGGTTCCACCCTGCCACCCGCCGCTGGTTCGAATCCACGCTGGGGCAGCCCACTCCGCCCCAGGCGCAGGCCTGGCCGGCCATCCAGGATGGGCAGCACACCCTGATCGCCGCGCCCACCGGCAGCGGCAAGACGCTGGCCGCCTTTCTGGTAGCCATCGACGGGTTGTTGCAGCAGGCGCTGCAGCCGGGCCGGCTGGTGTCGCACTGCAGCGTGCTGTACATCTCGCCGCTCAAGGCGCTCGGCAACGATATCCAGCGCAACCTGGAACAACCGCTGCGCGGCATTGAGGCCGCATTGCAGGAATTGGGTTTGCCCCCGGCGCCGCTCAAGGTGGCGGTGCGCACCGGCGACACGCCGCAGAGCGAGCGCCAGGCCATGCTCAAGCATCCGCCGCACATCCTGGTCACCACCCCGGAATCGCTGTATCTGCTGCTCACCAGCCGCGGCGGACGCCAGTTGCTGCGTGGCATCGATACCGTGATCGTGGACGAAATCCACGCCATGCTTGGCGACAAGCGCGGCGCGCATCTGTCGTTGTCGCTGGAGCGCCTGGAAAATCTGGTGGACGGACGCCTGCAGCGCATCGGCCTGTCGGCCACGCAAAAGCCGATCACACGCGTGGCGCGCTACCTGGTGGGGCAGGGCAAAGGGGAAACGCCGCCCGAGTGCGTGATCGTCGATACCGGCCACCGGCGCCATCTGGACCTGCGCATCGAAGTACCGCCGTCGCCGCTCACGGCCCTGATGAGCAACGAGGTGTGGGACGAGCTGTACCAGCGCCTGGTGCAATTGGTGCAGCAGCACCGCACCACGCTCATCTTCGTCAACACCCGGCGGCTGGCGGAACGGCTGGCCTTGTCGCTTGCCGGGCGCATCGGCACGGAACACGTCAGCTCGCATCACGGCAGCATGAGCAAGGAGCACCGGTTCGACGCCGAACAGCGCTTCAAGCAGGGGCAGCTCAAGGTGTTGGTGGCCACGGCGTCCATGGAGCTGGGCATCGACGTGGGCGCGGTGGACCTGGTGGTGCAGATTGCCTCACCCAAGAGCATTGCCGGTTTCCTGCAGCGCGTGGGGCGCAGCGGCCACTACGTGGGCGGCGTGCCAAAGGGCATCCTGCTGCCGCTGACGCGTGACGACCTGGCCGAATGCACGGCGCTGCTCGATGCCGTACGCCGCGGCGAGTTGGACGAATTGGTGATTCCCGACAAGCCGCTCGACATCCTCTCTCAGCAGATCGTGGCCGAGCTGGGTGCTTTGGAAGACGAGGACAGTGTGGACGTGGACGCGCTGTGGCAGTGGATCCGGCGCAGCTGGTCCTACCGCCACCTGGAACGCGGCGAATTCGACGCCATTCTGCAGATGCTGGCGCAAGGCTACGCCACGCGCCGAGGCCGCGCCGGCGCCTGGCTGCATTTCGACCAGATCAACCAGCGTCTGCGGCCGCGCAAGGGCGCGCGCCTGGTGGCGCTGACCAACGGCGGCGCCATTCCCGACATGTTCGACTACCAGGTGGTGCTCGATCCCGACGACATCGTGGTGGGTTCGCTCAATGAGGATTTCGCGCTGGAAGCGCTGCCCGGCGACGTGTTTTCGCTCGGCAACCACAGCTGGCGCCTCTTGCGCATCGACGGCCTGAAGGTGCGGGTGGCCGATGCCCACGACCAGCCGCCCACGCTGCCGTTCTGGCTGGGCGAGGGGTTGGGACGTTCGCGCGAGCTGTCCGCTTCCGTATCGCGCCTGCGCCAAACCTTGGCAGCGTGTTTTGAAGAATCTCTGCAGGCCGGCATCGACTGGCTGCAGCAGGAAATCGGGCTGGACTACGGCGCCGCCGAACAGTTGGCGGCCTATCTCTATGTAGGCTATCGCGCGCTTGGCGTGATGCCCACGCAGGACACGCTGGTGATGGAACGCTTCTTCGACGAAGTGGGCGACATGCACCTGGTGTTGCACGCGCCCTTCGGCAGCCGCGTCAACAAGGCCTGGGGCCTGGCGCTGCGCAAGCGCTTCTGCCGCAGCTTCAACTTCGAACTGCAGGCCGCCGCCAACGAAGACAGCATCGTGATTTCGCTTGGTGCGGTGCACAGCTTCGAACTGGAAGAAGTCTTTCACTACCTCAACAGCGCGAGCTTGCGCGACGTGCTGGTGCAGGCGCTGCTCGATGCGCCAATGTTCGAGGTGCGCTGGCGCTGGAATGCCACCCGTGCGCTTGCCATCCAGCGCAACCGTGCCGGCAAGCGCGTGCCGCCGCAGTTCCAGCGCATGGCGGCCGAGGATTTCGTGGCCCAGGTGTTTCCGGACCAGCTTGCCTGCCAGGAAAACATCAGTGGCCCACGCCAGGTGCCTTCGCATCCGCTGGTGCGTCAGACCGTCGACGACTGCCTGCACGAAGCCATGGACATCGATACCCTGGAAACCCTGGTAGGCCGCATCGAGGCGGGAGGGTTGAGGCTGGTGGCGCGCGACCTGCGCGAGCCTTCGCCCTTCGCGCAGGAAATCATCACGGCGCGGCCCTATGCCTTTCTGGACGATGCGCCTTTCGAGGAACGCCGCACGCTTGCCATCCGCAACCGCAGCTGGCTGGACCCTGCCGAGGCCGAGGACTACGGCGCGCTGGATCCGAACGCCATCGCCCGCGTCAAGGATGAAGCCTGGCCCTGGATCCGCAATGCCGAGGAACTGCACGAAGCGCTCATGTTGCTTGGCTTCATGACGGTCGACGAAATGCACAGCAACGACGAACAGCCGGACAACTCCCTGTTTCTCGATGAACTGGTGCGCACCGGACGCGCCACCCAGGTACAGCGCGCCCGGCACCGGCTCTGGATCGCCAGTGAACGCTGGCCCTGGTTTGCCGCGTTGAGCGGCAACTGGCAGTGCAAACCCGCGGTGAACCTGCCGGCAACACTGGACCAGGCAGTGGCCGCCGATGAGGCGCTGGTGGAAATGCTGCGTGGTCGGCTGGAAGGCCTTGGGCCGGTCACGGCACAAACCCTGGCGGCCCCGCTTGGCTTGTCGAAGTCGGAAGTCATGCCGGCACTCTTGCGTCTCGAAGCCGAGGGGTTTGCCTTCCAGGGCCAGTACAGCCCGTTGCTCGGCCGCGCGCCGGACGATAAGGAATGGTGCGAACGTCGCCTGTTGCAGCGCATCCACCGCTATACCATCGACGCGCACCGCGAAAGCATCAAGCCGGTGTCGCTGCAGGTGTACCTGCTGATGCTGTTCGATCTGCACGAGATCAGACCGTTGGATGAGGCGCCCACGGCTTCCTCCCAGGAAAGTCTGCGTCACGTGCTGCGGCGGCTGGATGGCTACACCGCGCCCGCCATGGCCTGGGAAGGCGACATACTGCCGGCGCGCCTGTCCAACTACGAACCCGGCTGGCTTGACCAACTGTGCGTAAGCGGGCAGGTGTCCTGGGGGCGTCTGCTGCAGCCGCGTGACAATACCGGCGAAGCCCGCAAGGCCGGACCGATCAAGAGCACCCCGCTGAACCTGGTGCAGCGCGGCAATCTCGATTTGTGGCAAACGCTTGCCGACGGCGCCGTGGCGGAAAATTTCAGTGCCGCCGCGCGCCAGGTGTTGCAGGTGCTGCAGCAGCGTGGCGCCAGTTTTTTTGCCGACATCTGCCGGCATGGTGCTTTGCTGGAAAGCCAGGCCGAAACCGCGCTTGCTGAATTGGTAAGCGCCGGCGTCGTGACCAGCGACAGCTTCACCGGGCTGCGGGCACTGCTGGCGCCCAGTGCATCGAAGGCACGCGGCCGCCGCGAGCGCCGCCGGCCGCTGTACAACATGGAAAGCGCCGGCCGCTGGTCGTTGTTGCAGCACGGGCAGCCTGCGGAGCAGGGAGAGGCGGCTACCACCGCCGGACTCGACGCTGCACAAATGGATCGTCTGGTCCAGATTTATTGCGAGCGCTGGGGCGTGCTGAGCCGCAGCGTGCTGGAACAGGAAAGCGGCGCGCCGCCCTGGCGCGACCTGCTCCGGCATCTGCGGCGCATGGAATTGCGCGGCGAGCTGCGCGGCGGGCGTTTCATCAGCGGGGTGGGTGGTGAACAGTTTGCCCTCTCGGATACCGTGGGCCGTCTCAGGCGCAAGCAGCAGGAATTCAACGAGCGGGCGCAATTGCCCAATCCACAGCCTGCGCGCCACGTCATCAATGCCACTGACCCCCTGAACCTGCTTGGCGTATTGTTGCCCGAGCGGCGCGTGGCGCATCTCGGCGGCAACCGCATCTTGTTCGAAGACGGCATTGCCACCGCCGTGCTGGAGCGGGATCAGGTGGTCTATCTGCGGCCCGTGCCCCAGGCGCGGCAATGGGAGTTGCAGCAGCTGTTGCAGCGGCGCAACTTCCCGCCGCGGCTGCGGGCGTACCTGGGGAAAGGCTAGCTTCAAATTCGGCCGCTGGCTTGACCTCGCCTTCCATCAACTAATACTGGAAACGCCACTGTCTCCCCAGGATGGCTGAGGCCACGTTCTAGCCTGTGCTTACCTCAGAACAGATAGATCGAGGCCTCGGTGCCATCCACGTCGTGTTCCCGTATCTTTACCCAAGCCAGTTGTCGTTGCAGGTTTTCATCGAACGTGGAAACGCAGCGATACAGGATGTCGTCCACCGCGATTATGGCGCCGATGGAATACTCGCTTCCGGCATGGAAGCACGAGAATGCCTCCCGCTCTCCAATGCTCTCGCTGCCGGTATCGGCAGCAAGCACCGGGTAAGAAAGGAAGGCTGCTGAAAGCAGCAGGAATTTTGTTCTTGTCATTGTCGTCACCTGTCGTTGTCGTTTTCCGTCGATGAAAAGCCGGTTCAGCAACCGAAGGAATATACGTCCCAGTAATAGATCGCCGACGACCAGGCGTCGTACGTGCAGATCTGGTACAGGTCGGCGCCCACCTGGATGACAGCGCCCACGTCATAATCCTGGGAGGCATAAACGCAGCCGCCTCCGGCCACCTGCAGGGTTTGTTCGGTAGTCAGTGTGTTCATGGCGTTTCTCCTTTCAGCAGCCCATGTTGGGTAGGTAATTTGCCCAGCCGTAGTATTCGATGCCCAGCAGATTCCAAAGCGAGGGCACCTCGACGCATTGCAGGTAGTGGCCGCCGTTTATGGCGATGATGGCGCCGGGGTCATAGCTTTCTCCGGCGTAGGTACAGTGGTCCACGCCGGCACCTGAGACCAGGCTGGTTTGCCTGCGATTGAGTTCGATCATAGTGAATGTCCTTTCTGTAGTGTTTCATCCGTGAGTCAAGACCTTGTTGCAGTGCCGGCCGTTGGTACAGTTTCGGGAATTGGCTGGCGCTGCGTCTTCAACATAGTCGCGATTGCGAAAAAGGCAAAAAAATATCCGGCCACCTGAGTTTTGCGCCTGGAATTTGCCTGAAATCCCGCCGGAACCGCTGCCGATGGTGGTGCGGGTGCGCGAATCCTGGCAGCATTCGAATATGCAACCCATGGAGAAAATAATGATGAAATGGAAAAATGTTGCCGTGTGTGCCCTGGTGTCGATGCTTGGCATCGTGGGCGTCAATACTTATATCAACGGCTTCAGCGCAGCAATGCTGTTGCTGGTGGGGGCGGTTACGCTGGTGGGCGCCTTGCTGGTCGGCTATGTCTGGTCAGTGGGCGAACGGGCGCAGAAATGAGCGGTTTTTTGTGAGTTCGCATACAGGAGCATGACCATGACGCATCAGGGCAGCTGTCTTTGCGGCGCGGTAACGTACGAAATCACGGGCGACCTGGGCGAGGGCTACTACTGCCATTGCATGCGCTGCCAGAAAGCGAGCGGCTCCGCCTTTGCTACCAACGCCAGGATCGCGCCCGAGCAATTCCACCTGACGGGCGGCGCGGACGTGCTGAAAAGCTACGTCAACGAAGGCACCGGACTGGTCAGAAAATTCTGCGGCAACTGCGGTTCGCCGATCGTCAGCGAAAGAAGCACGCCGGCGATACTGGCGGTGCGCCTGGGCACGCTCGACACGCCGCTGCGGCGGCGGCCGGTAGGGCACATATTCGTGGAATCGCAGGCGGAGTGGGACGTGATGACCGACGACCTGCCACGCTTCATGCAGCGGCCCACGGTATAGCGGCTATAACGGTAACTCGCTGCTCCCCGCTGTTTGTAGTACGCTCGCCCACTTTCCAACCGCCATGCCATTTTCGTTTCATGACTTTCCATCCACTCGTTCCTCTTGCCGTTCTGAGCGACGGCTATCGCCAGGTTTTTACCATCGACGGCACCGACTACCTGCTGCTGCAGCATGAAGGCCAGCGTTATCTGCTGGAGAATGATTGCCCGCACGCGGCCTATCCGCTGCAGGGCGGCCAGATTGCGCAAGGCGGGCTGCGCTGCCCCATGCATGGCTATGTGTTCAGCCTGCAGACCGGCGAATGCACCTATTACACCGAAGGTCCGTGCCGCGCCTTGAAGCGCATCGATCTCGTCGTTCAGGATGAGCAGCTCGGCATCATGCTTTGATGCGCACAGCGTTGCCGAACCGAACGGTCCGTTTTTAAATCTTTCCATACTCTTTGCACAAGGCGCTGCTCCAATGCGGCGTCACGTGGGGCTGACGGGGCACGCATTACGCGCTAGTCTAGCGCCGTAGACAGCAAGAGCCTGAAAAGGTCCCATACGACATCGAGGGGGTGTTTCATGAAGACGAATTGCCGTTCCCGTGGCATGCGCAAGCGTGCCGTGCTTGCTGCCGCGCTGGCGTGTGCCGGTGCCGCCATGCCTGCCCTGGCACATCACGGTTTTGGCCTGTTTCAACTGAACATCGACAAGGAATGGACCGGCACGCTCACCCAGATGCATCTGGTGAACCCGCATTCCTACATGGAGCTGGAGGTGATCGGCGAGGATGGCAAGCCGCTGCAGATGCGCTGTGAGATGCGCGCGGCCACGCTGATCAAACGTTCCGGCTGGTCCATCGACATGTTCAAGGTGGGCGCCCAGGTGGAAATCCAGGGCCATCCGCACCGCGACGACCCCAGCGCCTGCTACATCGAAAGCTTCACCATCAACGAGCAAACCATAGACAGGAACGATCAGTTTTCAATCACCAATCCCGTCGACACCTCGGACCGCCCGCTGCGTCTCGCCTCGGGCGAACCCAACATCAGCGGCGACTGGGCCGTGGAACAGCTGGTGCTCACCATTCCGCCGAGCGGCGGCCATGGCGACATGGTGCCCAGAAGCCTGATCCAGGATTACGCCAGCGGCGCGATCACGCTGGCGGAGATCCGCGCCCGCAACCCGCAGGCGCGCGCCGTCTATACCGAGCGTGGCAAGGCCGAGGCCGATGCCTTCGAAATGTGGTCGGTGAAGGACAACCCGCGCCTGTCCTGCAAGCCCACCAGTATCATCTACGATTGGACCTTCGACTGGCCGGTGAACCGCATCACCCAGACCACCACGCCGGAAGGGGAAAACGTGATCGACATGGATTACGGCCTTTACAGCTTTACCCGCCGCATCCACATGGACATGGACAGCCACCCCGCCGACATCGCGCCCAGCAATGGCGGCCATTCCATCGGTCATTGGGAAGGCGACACGCTGGTGGTGGACACCATCGGCTTCGAAGCCGGGGTGCTGTCGCCGCCCACCCGCAACAGCGATCAGCTGCACATCGTCGAGCGCTATACGATGGACCCGGAAACGCTGGCGTTGAAACGGGAATTTACCGCCACCGACCCGGTCTATTTTACCGAACCATACGTGGGGGGAGACACGGTGCTGCTTTCGGACGTGCCCTTTGAACGGCACCCCTGCGAAGAGCTGACACCGGAGTTCCGCGAGACGCAGAACTGACACTGCGCCGCGCGGCCACTATAACAACGACAGGCAGTACGCATTCACGGGAAGGCCACCTCGAAGGGGGTGGTCTTTTTTTTATCCCGCCTTCCAATGACGCTTGGGGTTTGTCCCGGCACGGTAGCGGCATATCATGAGGCGTCTTCCTCGCCTGGATGCCGTATGAGCCACTCGCATTCCCATTCGCACGACCCTGCCGAAATGCCGGCGCTGGACCGCGCCTTTGCGATCGGCGTGGTGCTCAACACGGTATTCGTGGCGGCGGAGGCCACGGCGGGCTGGTGGAGCAATTCGCTTGCCCTGTTGGCGGATGCCGGGCACAACCTCAGCGACATTCTCGCCCTGCTGCTGGCCTGGGGCGCCAGTGTGCTCACTCGCCGTGCGCCCACACTGCGCCGCACCTATGGCTGGCGCCGCAGTTCCATACTGGCGGCACTGGCAAATGCGCTGCTGTTGCTGGTGGCGGTGGGCGCCATTGCCTGGGAGGCGGTGGAACGGGTGCAGGATCCGCAGCCCACCGCGGGAACGATCGTGCTGCTGGTGGCGGGCGTCGGTATTTTCATCAACACCGCCACGGCGCTGCTGTTTATCAAGGGGCGGCACGACGTGAACGTGCGCGGCGCGTTTCTGCACATGGCGGCGGATGCCGCCGTTTCCGCGGGCGTGGTGGTGGCGGCCCTGATTCAGCTCAGCACCGGCTGGCTGTGGCTGGATCCGGCGGCGAGCCTGCTGATCGCGGTGGTGATCGCCATAAGCACCTGGGGTCTGTTGCGCGAATCGCTGGATTACGCGCTCGATGCCGTGCCCGGCCACATCGACCCCGACGCGGTAAGGGCCTATCTGGAGTCATTGCCCGGCGTTACCGCGCTGCACGATCTGCACATCTGGGGCATGAGCACCACCGAGATCGCGTTGACCGTGCATCTGGTACGGCCCGAGGGCGGCAACGATGCCTTCATTGCTTCGGCGATGGACCAATTGCTGCATCGCTTCGGCATTCATCACGTGACTTTGCAGGTGGAGCGGGGCATCGAAGGTTTTGTCTGTACCCAGACGCACGCGGACGGGCTGTGAGTGGCACGATACATGAACAAACAGGCAACAATGGCCTCTGGCGCGTGCGGGAAGCGGATATTGCCAATAGGATGGACGCGTTGGCTTCAGGCCGATTGTCTTGGGAAAAATGAGGTGTCGCCATGATGTCATCCCGCCGCGTTGCCGCCACGTCGCTTCTCGCCACGGCACTCTTTCTTGGCGCCTGCGGCCAAGGCCCCACCAGCGCCGGCGCGTTTGCGGAACCGGATGCCGAAGCGCTGCGCATCGCGGAGCAGCAGGCGCTCTCCGGCCTGCTGGAAGCCAACGGCCCGCATGTGTTCGTCTGCAATGGCGACGAGCACGATCTGATGGAGGCAAGTTTTTACCAGACCGATCCGTCCACCCTGGTCGCCGAGCGCGGCGCGGCCCAACTGGTGCTGTTCCAGGTACGCAGTGCAAGCGGCGCGCATTACGTGCGCGACGACACCAGTTTTTGGGAACACCAGGGAGAAGTGGCGCTGGAATGGCTGGGGCAGCCGCAAGTGATCTGCGTGCCACAGGCGTTGGCGTTCGAGCTGGGATCGAGCGAGTGGGTCGATACGGTGGAAACCCATCTGCGCGTGCTCGACAGCGAAGGGCACGGACCCGATCCCGGTTCAATGGAGTGGATGAGCGCGGTCAGCCAGCGCCTTGGGCTCGATCAGCAGGAACTGCCGCCGGGCACCGAAGCCTGGTATCGCGCCGTGGATGCGTTGGTGATGGCGGCACCAGTGCAATAAGGCGCTCGTTGCCCGAGGGCTGCGCCTTGTGAAATCATTTCAGGTGCGCGGCAAACTGCGCTGCCGCACCGCCTCGAACAAGCAAATTCCCGCCGATACCGACACGTTGAGGCTGCTCACTTCGCCCGCCATCGGAATAGCGAACAGGCTGTCGCAGTGTTCGCGGGTCAGCCGCCGCATGCCGCTGCCTTCCGACCCCAGCACCAGCGCCAATGATCCACGCAGGTCGGTCTGATAGATCGACTGACCGGCTTCCCCCGCCGCGCCAAGCACCCAGATGCCGCGTTCCTGCAGTGCCTTCAGGCTGCGCGCCAGGTTGGTCACGCTGAAAAACGGCACCAGTTCCGCCGCACCGCAGGCCACCTTGCGCACGGTGGGTGTGATGGAGGCCGATTTGTCCTTCGGCACGATCACGGCATCCACGCCGGCCGCTTCCGCCGAACGCAGGCAGGCACCGAGGTTGTGCGGATCGGTAACGCCGTCGAGTACCAGCAGAAACGGCGGATGCGCCAATGCATCCAGCAGCTCTGCCAGTTGTCCTTCACTGCGTTCGAGCTTCAAATTACGGCATTCGGCCACGATGCCCTGGTGCACGCCCGCTACTTTCAGGTCCAGTTCCGCGCGTGGCTGTTCGGTGCAGGGCAAGCCCAGCCGCTCGGCGCGCTGCAGCACGGCTTCCATGCGCGGATCGTGGCGGCCTTGTTGCACCCATAGCGCCACCACGCTGTGCGGATGGTGCTTGAGCAAGGCCTCCACCGCGTGCAGGCCGTAGACGAAATCGGGTGTGGCGGGAGTAGCCGCGTACGCTTCGTCGCGGCGCTTGGGATTGCCGTAGTGTTTTTTCATCGCTGCGCTCAACGCCGGGGCTTGTGCTTGCGGCGCTGCCCGGGCGGCGTGTGGCGTTCACGCTGCGGCAGGGCACGGCCGGGGCCGCGCGCGGCGCTGGCGTCCTCGAGCAGTTGCAGATCGATCTTGCGGGCGTCGAGATCCACTCGCGCCACCACCACGCGCACACGATCGCCAAGCCGGTAACAGAGGCCGCTGCGTTCGCCGGTCAAGGTGTGGCTGCCGGCGTCGAAGTGATAGTAGTCGTTGCTCAGCGCGGTAACGTGCACCAGCCCTTCGACGTACACGTCCGTCATTTCCACGAACAAGCCGAAGTTGGTTACGCCGATCACCACGCCGTCGAACTGTTCGCCGATGCGGCTCTGCATGTACTCGCACTTGAGCCAGTTGACCACGTCCCACGTGGCGGCATCGGCGCGGCGTTCGGTTTGCGACAGGTGCACGCCAAGCTGCTCCAGGTCGCCCTGTTTGTAGGGATAGACTTCGCTGCGCTTGAGCGGCTTTTCGTCGCCCACGCGATACACGCCGCATACGCCTTTCTGCCCGCGGATCAGGCTGCGGATGCCGCGATGCACCAACAGGTCGGGATAGCGGCGGATCGGCGAGGTGAAGTGCGTGTAGGCATCGAAGCCGAGGCCGAAGTGGCCGAGATTCTGCGGCTGATACACCGCCTGCATCAGCGAGCGGATCACCAGCGTTTGCAGCAGCGAGCGGTCGGGGCGGCCCTGCAGTTTCTCCAGGATGTTCTGGTAATCCTGCGGCGTGGGCTTTTTCTTGGGCGCGAAGCCAACGCCGACCTCACGCAGGAAATGATAGAGGTTTTCCAGCTTTTCCTCGCTTGGGCCTTCGTGCACGCGGTACAGCGTGGGCACCTTGGTGGCTTCCAGCAGGTCGGCGGCGGCCACGTTTGCGCACAGCATGCATTCCTCGATCAGGCGGTGCGCATCGTTGCGTTCCACCGGAATGATTTCCTTGATGCGGCGCTGCTCCGAAAACACGATGCGGGTTTCCACCGTTTCGAAATCCAGCGCGCCGCGCGCCTTGCGGTCCTGCAGCAAGGCCTTGTACACGGCATAGAGGTCCTTCAGGTGCGGCAGGAGCGTCTGGTGTTTTTCACTGAGGCGCTGTTGTATCAGGCTTTCGCTCTCGGATTTTGCCGGCTGCAGCATGGCCGCCACTTCGGTGTAGGTCAGCCGGGCATGCGAATGGATGATGCTTTCGTAAAAGCAGTACTCCTCGATTTCGCCTTGCTTGTCGATGTCCAGCTCGCACACCATCACCAGCCGGTCTTCGTTCGGCTTGAGCGAACACAGCCCATTGGACAGGTGCTCGGGCAACATGGGGATGACATGGCCGGGAAAATACACCGAGTTGCCGCGCGCCTGCGCCTCGGTGTCGAGTGCGCTGCCCAGCGGCACGTAGTGGGACACGTCGGCAATGGCCACGTACAGCGTAAAACCCTTGCCGCGGCGGCGCTCGCAGTACACGGCATCGTCGAAATCCTTGGCGTCCTCGCCATCGATGGTGACAAAGGGCAGGTCGCGCAGGTCCAGGCGGCCGCGATGTTGGCTGCCGTCGACGTGGTCCGGCAGGCGCCGTGCTTCGTCGAGCACGGCACGCGGCCATTCATGCGGAATGTCGTGCATGCGCAGCGCCAATTCGACTTCCATGCCCGGCGTGCTCACGTCGCCAAGCACCTCGATCACTTCGCCGGTGGCCTTGTGGTGTTCGTGGGGATACTGGGTGATGCGCGCCACCACGAAGTCGCCGTCCTGCGCCTTTTTGTGCTTCTTGGGCGGAATCAGGATTTCCTGGGCGATGCGCTTGCTGTGCGGCATCACCACGCCAAAGCCTTGTTCATTATAGAAGCGCCCCACCACTTCCTGGGTCTTGCGTTCCAGCACTTCGACGATGCGGCCCTCGCGGCGCCCACGGTGATCGCTGCCGGTGACCTTGGCCAGCACGATGTCGCCGTCGAACACCTGCCGCATCTGCTTGGGGTTCAGGTAGAGGTCGGGGGAGCCGTCTTCCGGCACCATGAAGCCATAACCGTCCTTGTGGCCGCTGATGCGCCCCTTGAGGAGGTTCATCTTGTTGACCAGCCCGAACACGCCGCGCCGGTTGGAGATCAGCTGCCCGTCCCGCGCCATGGCGCCAAGCCGTCGCTGCAGGGCTTCCTGGGCTTCGGCGGCGAACAGCAGCAGTTCCTGGCAGAGCTCGAGATGGGTGGCGGGCTGGCCGCGTTTTTCCAGGTGATCCAGGATGAATTCGCGGCTGGGAATGGGGTTCTCGTAGCGGGCCGCCTCGCGTTCCGCGTAGGGGTCGTCGTTGGGGTTGGGGAGTTCGGCGGCCTGTTTTTTGGGAGGCTTGGGCATCAGTCTGCTTCTTGTGGGATTCGGGGGGCAGTATACCGCGAGAAGGATTTGACAAGCACCGGCACCCTCGGTAAATTGCGCGCCTCTGTACCCATCCCCCCTATGCCCAGGTGGTGAAATTGGTATACACGCTAGCTTCAGGTGCTAGTGGCCGCAAGGCCGTGGAGGTTCAAGTCCTCTCCTGGGCACCAATCCTAAGTCCATCAACGTCCAACACTATCCGCTGAACTGGCGTTTATCCGGTAAACCCGGGCGTTTACAGTCCATCGACGTACATTAACGTCTTGTAACAGCCGGGATGCTATGTAACATCCTACGTAACACTGACCACGGGCATGTGCGCGGTTGTTACAATGGCTAATACCACCAAACCCCTCACTGACACTGAAGTAAAGCAGGCCAAGCCAAGGCTCAAGGAATACAACCTTGGGGATGGCAAGGGTCTCTACCTTCGCGTGAAACCCACCGGCTCGAAGCTCTGGGTTTTCAATTACACCCACCCCTTCACCAAGAAGCGTGCCAACCTCGGCCTCGGCGTTTACCCTGCCCTTACCCTCGGTGAAGCCCGCAAGAAGGCCCAGGAGCTCAATTCAACCCTGGCCAGGGGATTGGACCCCAAGGATCATCGCGACGAGCAGGAACGGAAGAAGCTCGAAGCCCATGCCAACACCTTTGAACAGGTAACCGGGAAGTGGCTGGTGCTGAAGAAGGGCAGCGTAACGGAAGCCTACTACGGCAAGGTGGTGAGCCGGCTGGAAACCTATGCTTTCCCCAAGCTGGGCAGGGTGCCTATCCACAAGCTCACGGCTGTCCTGACAATCGACACCATCCGCCCCCTAGCCGACCGTGGCAAGCTCGAGACGGTGAAGAAGCTGTGCCGCTGGATCAATGAGGTGATGGTGTACGCCGTGAATACGGGTCTGATCCACGCCAATCCTCTCTCCGGTATCGGCAAAGCCTTTAGCGCGCCTCAGGTGGTCAACCTGCCCACTCTCAGGCCGGAGCAACTGCCTGAGCTCATGGCGCGGATAAACCAGTCCAGCACCAAGATAGTCACCCGTAGCCTGATCGAGTGGCAGCTCCACACCATGGTGCGACCTGGTGAAGCTGCTGGCACTCGCTGGGATGAAATCGACATGAAGAAGGAACTGTGGGCAATCCCCGCTGAGCGCATGAAGAAGAACAAGCCGCATGTGGTGCCACTATCGTCGCAGGCCATGAACATCCTGCGTGTCCTCGAGCCGGTTACCGGAAATCGAGAATACGTATTCCCCTCTGACCATAACCCCAGGAAGGCGGCCAATTCGCAGTCGGCCAACCGAGCCCTCAAGCGTATGGGCTTCCATGGACAACTGGTTTCCCATGGGCTGAGGGCGTTGGCCAGCACCACTCTGAATGAAAACGGATTCGATCCTGACGTGATCGAGGCCGCGCTGGCGCACGTCGATAAGAATGCGGTGCGTGCGGCTTATAACCGGGCACAGTACCTGGAGAGGCGCCGGGCCATGATGAACTGGTGGTCCACTCACATTGAAAATGCCGCCACTGGCAGTTTGAGTGTGGCAGGGAGGAAAAGATTGAGAGCGGTAGGCTAAGCCCTGCCCCTACGAAGAATTGCCACAAGGCAACAAGCGGGGATGGTGGTACTGCAATACCACCATCCCCTCACCACAACCAGACTAGTTAGGAGTCAGATCATGGCTATTCAGAATGCTACCACCGCACCCGCATCCACTTTCCAAAAATTCGAGGGGCACCTCTTGCGAATGAAAGCGTTGTGTGAACACTTGAGCGCGCAAGATCATCTTGCTGACGTCCCGCCCCTTGATGAGAGCGATCGGGCGATGTATCGAATGATCTGGGAAGACGCAAAAAAAATCTCCGACTACGGGTCTGACGAAGTACCGCATTTGCAGCTTTCCGAGTCTGATTGTGGGACTCTTTCAAGCGCGTCTCAACTCGCGGCCATTACTTCCGTGCTCTCGGACGCCCCGGCGAAGGTCTACGACCGGTGCAGTCTCAATACGCTTATCGAAGCGCTGCTGCACGATCTAGAGAGTAACATCACTCTGGAAGATGTAGAAAACTCCCCGGAACAACTCTCTACCACTGAACGTGCGATGGGCCCTTCACCCTCAGAGACGTAGATCCAGAGCAAAGACCGTTTCATCTCGATGCTGAATAGCCTGGCCGATATTACAGAGGGGCTGTTCCAACTCAGTGCGAGCCTAGAAGAGAAGGATCCGGTGGTTTCGGCCATTCCTAGTAGCTTCTCCTTTGAACTGCTCGAAAAGTACCTGCCGGACATCAAGGGCTTGTTTCCCTTGTATGAGAGCTCTTCCCTCTACGGTAACGGTTTGAATCTGGGCGAGTTTGAAACGACCTTGCATGAAGCTATCTGGTTGACGGAAACGCTGGTTGGCTTTACTGAGGATCAGAGAAGGAAGCCGTCGAGTATGGGGTTCTACACCCTGGCAAATACCCTAGACCGTTTGTCCTCGATGATCTAGTTATCGGCGGCGATCGGTGTGTGAAATAGCGGCGGACCCCATCCGCCGCTTTCCCTAAGTCTCAGGTGAGTCGGTGATGTTCGAACTAACTGACGAAATGCGTCTAAACCTACGGCGTGCCGATCTCTTTGGAGATCTATCGGAGGATGACTTTTGCCGGCAGTTGGAGATTGCACTAGCAGAGTCGCATCTGAAGACCCTAAATGATTCCAGGGCGCCGATCATCATCGTGAAAGAGCGACTACGAGAAGTATCTGAAAAATCACAAGAGCTCGCGCAGCAATTGGAGAGGCTGGATAGCCAAATGTTGTGGCGCCTGAATGACCTTGTGAGCTTTGAGATGCTCGCCAGTCATCGGGCAGCTTCAGGCGAAGCGGTAAGGTGGAGCCCAGTTGATCTTGTGGAAGCCATCAACCTCTTAGGGCGCTTCTCGGCAGCAGTTGAAACAGACCTAGATGAAGCCTACGGAAGCCGAAGTAGCGACAAGGCTATACATGATCTTTTGGACTTTTGGGAATCGAGTTTGCGCCGGGAATTCAGTAAAGGCGCGATAGTTAAACTATTGGCTGTTGTGTCGGACAAATCAGATGACGCGGCCCGAAAGCTGATAGAGGGATTCCTAGAACGGCTTCGCGGCTCTGGAGAAAAACCCCTCAATTAAATTCAAAGTTCTCCGGACTGCACGTCCCAGTCTCCAGTAGATTACCTCTCGCAAGTTCTGGCGGTTCTTTGTGGACCCCATTAGACACTAACGGGAGATAATTTATGGATGCCGCAATTCTCAGATTGCCGCAGGTGCTGGCTAAAACTGGCCTAGCCCGCTCGACGATTTACGAACGTATCAAGGCTGGAGAGTTCCCCCAGCCTATCTCACTCGGTGGCCGGGCTAGTGGATTTCTTTCATCGGAAGTCGATGAATGGATCGCAGCCAGGGTGGCTGAATCTCGTGGGATATCCCAAGAATCTCTGGTCGCATAAGGGAGGGGTTGAGAATAAAAAAGGCCACCCCTTCGAGCAGCCTCAATCACACTGAGCAAGAGCATATCAAAAACCAACTTGGCAAAGAAACTTCTATGTTGGCCAGGTTCGCCCAGGGCATGAGCTTTAACCGCTTCGAAGCGGAGCGAGTCGGAGACCACTGCCTACACACCACGATAAGCGACTTGCAACGCAAACATGGAATTGAGTTTCACCGCGAGTGGGAAGTTGTTCCAAACCGCTTCGGCTCCAAGACTCGCATTCGACGCTATTGGCTGGCCGGCGCCCACCTTCAGCGCGCCCGAGAAATAGCGGGCTGGGGGGCTGCGGCATAAATGTCTCGTGCGCGAAAGCCGCAAGGCGAAGCTCACGTTCGCATCTATCGTCACGAGATGCGGTGCCGGGCGTGGCTGAGGCTGAACCCAGATGCCAAGGCCTTGCTGGTCGAGCTGCGCAGCCTGTACCAGCCAAGCCAGGGCAACGTGGTGTTCCTGAGCGTGCGGTCGGCGATGGAGCGGCTAGGGATTGGCCAACGTCGCGTACAAGCCGCATTTGCCGCCCTCATCGAACGAAAGTGGATCAGCATCGAGGCGCAGGGGACATTCCATCTCAAGAGCCGCCATGCCACAAGCTATCGCCTGGAGAACGAGCCAAACGCCGCCCCCGGGGCTGTCGCCTCAAAAGCCTACATGAAGTGGTGCCCACCGGAGGGCGAATGAAAAAAAACACGGTAGCTGAAATGACTACTGTCGGTAGCTGTATTGGCTACCGAGAGGCGACCGGCAAGGCCAAAAACAGGCTCCACGGTAGCTGTGACGACTACCGTCAGCACGATTTTCAGGATGCCACGGTAGCCAAAACAGCTACACAGATACTGTTACCACCCCAAGGGGAAATTCTTGATGAGCAGAAAAAGGGTCAAGGGAGTGCGCGCGCCCCTGTTTCTGAGGACAAAAACAGGCCATGACCACCCGTGACACGAAAGGCCGTTTCAAGCGTGGCCAAACTGGAAACCCTGGTGGGCGACCCAAGAGCGAGGTGGCAATGCTACGCCAGCGCCTCGCTGAGCATGGCCCTGCCCTGGCTGACAAACTGGTCGAGCTTGCTTTGGGTGGTGACATACAGGCCCTGCGTACCTGCTTGGATCGCCTGTTGCCGCCACTGAAGGCCGTGAGCTCACCTGTGCTGCTGGAGGGGGCAAACCCAGGGCAGGGCTTGGCCGAAGTCGCCAGGACTGTCCTGGACGCAGCCACGGGCGCCAGGATCAGCCCCGACGATGCGCAGGCGATTCTGAGCGCATTGGGTTCGGCTGTGCGGGTAATCGAAATTGACGAATTGGAGCGGCGTATTGAGGCGCTGGAGGTGAAGCATGGCAAGTAATCTTGAATCTCGAGTGCTGAAGCTTGAGGCAGTACAACATGCTGATGAAGGGATAAGAATCGTATTTTTTGGAATTGAACCGTCAGAGAACGGCTTGGAGGTGGTAAGTGCCACAAGCCTTGAACGCAAAACTGCTGATAGGTGGCCCGGGGAAAGTGAAGAGGAATTTCGTGTTCGCGCAGAGATTGAGTTGTTCGGTGCGCACGCATCTTCTCAGACCGTCTGAATCAAACAAACATTGGAGGAAAACATGGAGAAAAGCATTGATGCCCGACTGAAAAGGCTTGAAGAATTTCAGCCAGAAAGGGTCGTAAGAGTTATGCGCGTTGTGCGGAGGCCGAGCGAGAACGGCAGTGTCTTGGTAAGAGCTATCGCTCGTGATGGCAGAGGATCCATTACTCGACAGCTCTTTGAAAGTGAAAGCGATTTTTATGCTCGCGCAAAGGCAGAGCTGTTCGATGAGAATTAAAACTTTGTACAACGAACTGTTCTTAGGACAAGACCCGATGGGAGAAGGTGATAGCGAATCAAGTAGCAGTAAAGAAAGCCCACCTGGGATTCAACACTAAGGGCGGAGTGCAATCTTTAAATTACTGACAGAGGCTGCGGCCTCATAGGAGTGTGAATAGCAACGATCGATCAAATTAGACAATGGCTTCAGGTCAACCCTCAGGCCACTGACCCGCAAATCTTTGGTGCCATGCAACAGTATGGCGTGACACCTCAGCAAATCGCGCAAGTGACTGGCAAGCCGATCAATGAGGTACAGGCCCGATACAATGCCGTGTCGCAGCCGCAACAGCAGTCTCCTGCAATGCAAACCCCAACGGGATTGTATGGCTCGGAGCAGGCGCTCCAGGGTGGCCTGGAATCGGCCCTGAGAGCATTGGCACAGGGATATGACCAGTCCCGCACCGACCTGCTCAATTCGCAGCAGCAGGCCAACCAGCAGCTTCAGGACAACTACGGGCGGGCAGAGGGCTATTTCCAGCCATATCAGCAATCGTCCGAACAGGCCCTTGGCGTCCTGAACGACCTGTCCGGTGTGAATGGTTCCGATGCCTTCAATGCGGCCTATCAGGAATCGCCGTACATGCAATTTCTGGCCGAGCAGGGTAGCCGCGGGGTGCTGGCCAATGCCTCGGCGCTGGGCGGCCTGAGCGGCGGGAATGTGATGAAGGAGCTTTCCCGCTTCAACCAGGGATTGGCAGGGCAGGGACTCCAGCAGCAGATCGGAAACCTTCAGTTCCTGACCGGGCAGGGCCTGAACGCTGCCGGAAGCGCCGCAGGCTCTGCAATGGGCCTGGGTAATGCTCTGGCAGGGGTAACGACCGGAACAGGCTCACAGCTCGGCCAGAACGCCCTGAATACCGGGCTCAATGCCGCAAACCTCGGGTTCAACACCGGCCAACTGCTTTCTCAGGGGCGCACCAATGCCGGCAATCTCCTGGCGGGGCAGATCGCCAATACCTCTGGCAACCTCGCCAACCTCGCGAACCAGGGCGGCATGGATGTGGGTAATGCGCTGGGGCAGGGGGGTGGGAATCTGGCGAATCTGCTTGCGGGCGCTGGCGGGGCTCAGGCAGACGTCCTTCGTCAGATTGCCGAACTCCAAGCGAAGGGGTTACTCAGCACGGCGGGGCAGTATGGTGGGCTGCCTAGCATTCCGAACGTACAGCAAACCCAAGGCCTCATGAACGGCGGCCTGGGGGCTGCGCTGGGTGGGATAGGCACTGCGATGGAATCAGGAGCCGCCGCCGGCTTGGCTGCCCTCTCTGATGCCCGCCTGAAAACCAACATCCGCAAGATAGGCGAGCGCAATGGCATCAATCTGTACGATTGGGATTGGATTCCTGGCAATGAACACATTACTGACGGCATGCCCACCACCGGCGTGATTGCGCAAGAACTGCTCGATACGATGCCGGAAGCGGTATTCCAAGGTCCTGATGGTTATCTGATGGTCGATTATGGGAGGGTATATGGCTAACGAACTGGCAGGAGCCCTTGCGGGTGATTTGTTTGGCGTGACCAACGTGCCCCTTACTGGTAAGCAGCGGATCGCCCGCGCTTTGATGGGATTTGGGGCCGGCTCACAGGGTAGGGGACAAGAGTTTATCGCGTCGTTGCATGAGCAAGACCAAGCTCTTTCGCTGGAGCGACAGCAGGCGATGGTTCAGGATGCTATGCGTGCTTCCAGCATGCTCAGCAACGGTCGAGTCGAAGATGCGCTGAAGCTGATTGACGACCGCGTAGAGCAGATCAACAAGCTGGGCGGTGATCCCTCAGACACGCTGGGTATTCGCAATCTGATTGCTTCCGGGCGGTCGAAGGAAGCATTGCAGGAAATCGGCATATTCCTTGATGCGGCGCGGCAACGAGGATTATTGCCTGAATCCAAAGCCCCAGAGATTGTGCCCAGCAGCAGCATTTCCAATGGGCAGGTGACGGTACGAAACCCGGTCACTGGTGACTTTGAAGCGCAGAACGTTTCCGGTTACCAGGTTCCTGCCCAGGAACAGTTCGAAGTGGTGACGGATAGCCAAGGACTCCCGGTTGGTCAGCGTAATACTCGGACCAATCAGATATCCGGATTGCCCGAAACCATGACAAAGCAGGCTGCTGACAGTCAGTTTTCCAACGTAGCTCGATTGGAGAGTGGTCAATTTGTTGGCCTGCGAAATGGCCAGATAGAGCTTGTTCCTGAAAGCGATTCAGCTATTCCCGCCTTCCAGGCTTCCCAGGAAATCAAGCGAGTTAACAACGAGGCCAACGCGTTGGGCAGTGGATATGAGCGCGCTTCCAAGCTTCGCTCTGAGATTGCCAGAGCAACAGGGGAGTTCCAGAAGATAAGAGGAGCATGGGATCGTATCCAGGCAAGCGCGCAGGCTCCATCTGGGGCCAGCGATGTCGCATTGATTTTCAACTTCATGAAGATGCTCGATCCCGGCTCTGTTGTGCGTGAGGGCGAATTTGCCACGGCTCAGAATACTGGAGGCGTCGATGATCGAGTGCGTAACGTCTACAACCAGCTCCTCAACGGAGAGAGGTTAACCCCAGATCAACGAAAAGACTTCGCATATCAAGCCAGAGCTATTTTTGACCGCGCAGCAGCAACCAATACGGCTGTGCTCGATGGGTTTGTGAATATCGGGGAAGGCATGGGGTTGAAACGCGATCAGATTGTTGTGGAAGGGCTGGATACGGTTCCGCAGGGAGGTCAGGCAGTGCAAGGTAATGAGGCTGCTCTGACCCCAGAGGAATGGGAAGAACTGCGTGCTTTGAGGACTCGTTATGGCCGGTGAACGTCAAGAGCTACTTGATCTCCGCCGACTGGCGGAGCTTGAAACAAGGGCCGAGCGTGCTCAACAGATTCAACGCCCTAATCCGGTGGTCGGTGGTTTGGCTGAAATGACCGGCGGCGCGAACCGGGCGATCTTGAGCGCTCTGGATTTCCTGATTCCGGACCAGGTCAACGCTGCCTTAGAGTTGGCTGGCAGCGACAAGCGAATCCCCACGCTTACCGAGAAGTTGGGGCCGGTCGTGGCCCCTCCTGCTGGCACGTATCTAGGAGAGGGGATGCCGGCTGACATGCTGAGCAAGGCAGGAGAGATGGCGGCCATATCGCTGGGCACGGGATCTGCGCTGCGTGCGGGAGCCCAATCATTGTCTCCGCTCGCTCAAGCTGGCGAATCCGCCGCACGTGGCACGCTCCGAATGATGGGTAATACTTCGGCGGGTCAGGACATTGCAGCCGGCGCTCTTGGTGGCACAGGTGGGGAGATAGGACGCCATATAGGCGGAACTCCAGGCGAAATGTTAGGCACGATGCTCACGCCCGCCGCACCAAGCACGATGCGCGCTGCGGGCAGTGAAGCCATTCGCTTGGCAGCACGCGGTGGAGAGCCTGGGCGCCAAGTGGTGCAATCTGCGGTGGATGATGCCAAGAGAGCAGGCACAAACCTTACCGCGGGCCAGGCAACGGGCCGGCATGGGCTACAGGCTGCTGAAACAGCGGCGCGCCCTCTGATTGGTGGAGGCCCATTGGAGCGTGCACTGGAGCGCTCCAATAGCGATATTCAGCGCCGTCTGGCGCAGATTTCCGATGACATCAGCACCACCAGGGGCACCGAAGCTGCGGGCCGTACCATCAAAGGAGCCATCTCGGGTCAAGGTGGCTTTGTGGATCGCTTCAAGGCGCAATCTGGAGTGATGTGGAGAGCGGTGGATGATGCCATTGGCGCTGAAACACAGGTGGGCGTCAGCAATACCAAAGGGGCACTGGATAACCTGGTTCGTACTGATGACTTTGCCAAAATTCTCAACACACCGAAGATTGCTGAAATCAAAGGAGCAATGGATGCTCGCCAGTCTGTTGACTATGCAACACTCAGAGAGCTGCGTTCCGCAATTGGGGCGCGGCTGTCAGATCAACGCTTGACCAGTGATATTCCCACGTCCGAGCTGCGTCGGCTTTACGGAGCTATTTCTGAAGATATCCGCTCAGCGGCGGGTGCTGCCGGCGATGATGTTCTGCGTGCTTTCAATCGAGCGAACAACTATACCCGTAGCGGCCATGCTCGCCTCGAAGGCTTCATAGAAAACGTGATGAAGAAGGATGACTTTGCCAAGGTGTTCACCGCTGTGACCAAAGGAGGCGCAGGCACGCAAACCATCAATGCCTTCAAGCGATCCATGAAACCTCGGGAGTGGGAGATTGTTGCATCCAATGTGGTGAGGGAGCTGGGTCGCGCAAGCGATGGCGCACAGAGCGCGGCGGGAGACGCATTCTCCATCAACAAGTTTCTGACCGACTGGAACCGCCTGGGTGTTGCAAAGCAAGCCGTGTTTTCCGGCAGCCCTAAGCTAGCCAAGTACGGGCGTGACTTGGAGGCGATTGCGAGGACGGCAGAGCGGGTAAAGACGGCCTCTCAAGTTGGCAGTAACTCATCTGGTACCGCGCAAATGTCGATCAACGTATCAGCCGGTTTGGCGCTTGGCGGTGCCGCTTTAACGGGAAACTGGCCCGTGCTGGCTGGAGCTTTGACGGCTATCGGCCTGAATAACGCTTCTGCTCGCCTCATGTCGAACCCTAGATTTGTCAGTTGGCTTGCTGGCACTACCAGGTTCGATACCAAGAGTTTGGCATCACATGCTGCCAGATTAGCGGCAATACAGCAGAGCATGTCGCTTGATGATGCTGAGGCAGTCAATTCCCTTCTTCGGCAGCTGGGGACAGAACAGTGAAGTGAGGCTCTTCTTTGGATGCGTTACTGTAACGGCCTGTTGCGCGTTATAGTAACATTTCAAGTAGATTACTTAAGGGCGCCTCTTTCATAGGAAAGCGCTACTTTGGTTCTCAGCAGGGTCAGTTCTTTTTGTACCGTTATTGCTTCATTAAGCATTTGCTCGGCTTGTTGCGCCTCTGCTAGGAGATGCTGCCGCTTGAAAATGCCGAGAAGCGTTTTGGCCTCAGATCGTTTTTCTGCAATTACTCGATGGCAGGTAGCAATCTTGTTGTACACATCGCAAATCGTGCTCTCAAGAGAGTTCAGGAGAATTAGGCTACTACCGTCCTCATTGTAGGCTCGCTCGAAAAGCTCTATTGAATCCTGAAGTTCATCAACGGTCACGTTGGAATCCTCCTATTGCCCTGCTTCTGGATCCTGCGGGATATCTATGGCTTCGCGTTGGTCGCAATGCCCTGCCAAATCCCCGACCATGGCTTTACCGCCGCTCAGTAGGCGCATGATGTCTGGCATGTTGGTTCGCGTTTGAACGAAGACTACTTTCTGGAGGCTTTCATCCACAGCGTATAGCTCGATGGTTTTGCCGTGGTCGCCGAAAACTCCAGCGCATAGCGCTGTGTAGGTATCCAGGGCGCTACACTCTAGGTCTCCTGGCGATACTGTAGTTTTTGCGCCGTCTATGTTGATTGTGGTGAGGGTGCCGCTTATCGCATCGTCCACAACCTGGAAGTTCTCTCCATTGGCTAGGGTGGCTCCTCGAAAGTTCATTGCAATAAGGCACTCTGCAAAGGCGTAGTGGCTAATGAGCATGGATGAGAAAAGAGTTGCCAGTAGTAAGTATCCACGCATAAAGGTTGCGACCCTCCTTGTACGGTTTTGTGGCACCGCTGCCTTCAGCTCGGCTTAGATTCGCATGCTCTATGATTTCCGCTGGCGGGGGAAGCATTGTCATTGAAGATGATACCGGCTTAAGCTTTGAAGGGGCTTGCGAGGGGCTCCGAAGGATTCAGAAGGGCTCGCATCGCTTATCGGGATTTTCAGGAAGCCTAACGACCGCGAAATTTTACTGGTAGCCCCTAAAGGCTCTCAGGCGCTGGACTGACCTAACTTCAGAGCCACCCTGTTTCTAGCGCTAGCTGGGTGTGTAGTGCAAGCCGACTTGGGCCTCACTGCTAGTGGCAGGTAGACCTCCGGTACCGCTTGTCCCTTTATTCCGAAAAGTCGAACTTCTCCGTCAGCCCCTGTAGATCCTTGTTCTCAATGGTCCCGCCATCGGCGCACGAGCGCGAGCTCGTAGGCGTTCATATCTTCCACCAGTTGTCCGCCGTATCCCATGCCTTCAATGCCATGTTGGCCGTCTGTTCGTTGATGTGGGTTCGCGGGTTTCTGTCTGGTGGGAATACGTGCTCACGGTGGCCACTGACTAGCTTCAAGGAACGCAGGCTCGGCAGCGTATTTACGACCGAATGAGATAAAGCTCAAGCTAAAACCATCTTTCGCACTAGTAAGTTGGTTTGATATAGTCCACCCACGACAGCTATCCAGCCCCGTTTTCTACCCAATAAACAAGCAGGTTGCCCCGCCCTTGTTATTGGCCCTGGTGGCTGTTGATTCTACTAATGGCTAGCTCATACCACAGCGTTGTTTGGCCGTGACGCTGGCTGTCAGCCCAAATTTCTAGGTAAGGCAAAATCCTGTGAAGAGGAGTCTTAGCTGTGAAAGTGATATGTCATTGGTTCTTACCTGCTTGCTATCTGAGGCACCTCTCTTTGCTACTGAGTTTGGCGCGACTCAAACTCTTTCCGGTCAGGAAGTCCGGCAGCTCATCATGCGGCAGTCAATTCGCTCTTACTCGGGCAACTGTCCTTGCCCCTATAACCTGACCAACAATGGTAGCCGGTGTTGTGGCCGTAGTGCCTACTCAAGGCCTGGCGATGAGTCGCCGCTGTTACGAACAAGACGTAAGTCAGGAAACGGTGGAGCAGTTCCGCAGGCGGCAAAGGTAACTATTGCCAGGACAAGAGGAGTTGGCGTTTGGCGTTCAGCGCGAGATTAGAGAAGTGAGCTAGATATAAGGAGATTCCCTATGGGGGCTATATTCGATGTTTAAAGGTGTGGTGGGATTCCCGCCGTACCTTTCCTGCTTGGCTGGCAGAGGGCCTGGGTGCTGAGCCTGCTTGGATGGAAGGAGTAGGGGATAGTTCAAGGTGGTGGCAGCCAGCCAAAGCTTAAATCACTGGTTGTGACAAGCAGTTTTATGTCTGCGTAATTGGGCAAGACGGTTATCTTATAAATCATGGGGAACCTATCATGACAGCAGAGGTTGCGGTTGTTAATAAATCGGCAATAGTCCTGGCCTCCGACAGTGCGGTCACGATTGAACTTGTCGACTCAAATGGCCGAACAAACGACAAGATCTATAACACCGCAAATAAGTTGTTTTCCCTATCAAAGCATGCACCTGTCGGCATCATGCTCTATAACACTATGGAGCTAGGCGGTGTGCCGTGGGAGACGATCATCAAAGAATATCGTCGACATCTAGGGGATGCAAAATATGATCGATTGGAGGGCTATGCGGAATCGTTTTGGAACTATCTCTGTGGAAATGAGGTTCTATTTGGTGATGATCAGGTTCTTGATGTTCTTCTAAAGATTATTGCTAGGTACTTCTCCTCGATGAAGCAAGAAGTTATGACGAGGGAATCGGCTAAGGCAGAATTTGAGACGAGGATTGCTGAACTAGAAAAGATGAATTTCGCAGAGTCCTTCACAGAAGCCGATATGGAACTAACCGCTCCTCTGACAGAAGTCATTGGTCTAGCTGCAAAGGGGGTTCTAGACGAGAATGCTATTGAAGGTTTAGAAGATCTGTACACAAAGCTGGCTATGTTGGCAATCACTAAAGAGCGACAACTTAGTGGATATACGGGGGTTGTGTTTGCTGGATTTGGGGAGCAAGACGTTTTCCCGAGATTGGTTGAGTTTCACGCAGACTTAATCCTTGCCCGAAAGGTTAGAAAGAAGGAGGTGACGACTTATAGTCCCGGTCAATTCAAGGCGGGGAAAGTGCTCTCATTTGCCCAACAAGACATCACTCAGACGATACTAACAGGGATTAACCCGAGCTACGCGGAACAGGTACGTAGTGATGCTATAGAGTTCCTAGCCGCGCTCCCGAGAAAGATCATCGATGGTATTGATGAGTTATCAGATGAGCTAAAGGCTTCTTATAAGGAAAAAGCCCTTAAAGCATCGATTGAGTCGATGAAAGACTTTTTTGCACGGATGGAGCGGGAACGAGAGGAAAGGCATACGTTCCCCATTGAAAAGGCTATCCAGATGATGCCATTCATTGAGCTGGCCGAGATTGCTGAACTGTTTATCAGGCTTACCCAGGTACGAAGGCGATTGTCTCCGGATAGCGAAACTGTCGGAGGCCCAATAGACGTTGCTGTGATATCCAAAGCAGATGGCTTTGTCTGGATCAAGAGAAAGTTTTACTTCGACAAGGAACTAAACTACGCTTTCCTCAAGAACTATTGAAGTGCCAATCCGTCTTCTAGAGGACCACCACATGATTAGGCAGCGAGATCTAGAGAGGGAAAAGTTTGAGAAGGCTCTCAATGAACAAATTGAGAGAAAGCTGCGGGAAGCCAAAGGCTCTGAGGCTGCAACTAAGTCCCTTGAAGTATTTGAAAGGCTCTATAAGCGGAGTCCACCCCAGCGTAAGTCTCCAAATTAGATGAGAGAGGCGCCGAAAGGCGCCTTTTTTGTAACACCAGAAGTAACATTTTTGTCTTAACCTTTTTACTTTATATATAAGTTACATACTGTTAGCGGAAATATTCAAGTCCTCTCCTGACCATTAACCCGCTCTGCCTCTTCCGCTGATTCGATACCCCTTGCCTCGTGGCTCCGAGCCGCAGAGGACTATCCAGTCCGCGCTGGCGCGCGGCCGCTCCACCGGGCACGACGCGCTGCGTCGTAGGCGCCCGGCTCCGCCCTCTCCTGGGCACCATTAACCTGCTTTGCCTCTCCCACTTATTTGCTGCTGCCCGCCTCGTGGCTCCGAGCCGCTTCCTGGGCATTATCCGTGTTTCCTGCCGCGATTTGGCCCAATTATTGCTTTGATAAATCCATGGTTCCTGTAGTGGGAGTTCCCAAAAGCCGACGTATGGAGCAGCAGAGATGACGAAAGAAGCAATTGATCATTGTGTGGATGAAATCAATGACTTACTGGAGAAGCCAAGAGAGACGGACGAAATTGCGGACCTGGTGAACAGGGATCGCGACATGTTCAAGGTGAGCGATCTTGGTACGGCTCAGGCGCTGCGCGCGAAGATCATCGAGCGTGCGAATGATCCGTATGAGGCTGACGACGTTCGGGAATATGCGCGACAGCAGTACCAGGGCTTGCCGCCGTTTTGAGGTGGGCGCACAGTCTGTGCGTTATTCGCGTTTGTTCAGGCGCCGCTGATGCTCGATTTCATCGAACTTCTGTTTCTTGGCCTGCCAGTCCAGCAGCGCTTGCGCCAGCTGTGGGTTGACCTTGGCCAGGGCGATGATTTCTGCGTTCAATTGCTTGGTTCGGGGCAGCATCTGAGCATGAATCTCGCCTTCCGATAGCAACTGCCTTCTCAGCATGGGGTCCATCGCTTCCTGTACGTTGTAGCCGCGTGCGCGTTTCAGGTAGCGTGCCTCACATTCCCAGATCGGGATACGGCTGCCGGTCGGAGTTTGGCGGCCGCAGGAGACGTCGAAATCGTTGGTGCTGTTGAGCTGGTTGTACAGCTCGAACACGGCCGCTTCGGCTTGCTGCAGTTCCAATTGCAGCTGCATGAGCGGTCGCTCTCCCGTGATGTCGATTTGCTCGATGGCATTGTTGGGCTCCGCTGCTTGAGAAGCGGGGCATGCCAGAACCACCCCCAGTATGGCGGCTTTGAAAGGAAGGTGTCGTGCGCTTGCCTTGATTTCCATATGCGCTTTCCGTGATTGATCTGGACTGACTATAACAAATCAAGACAGAAAAGCATCAGGCAGAATCAATGCAATACCAGCCGCTGGGCGGGTTATTCTTCTACATCCAGCTCAATTTCAACTCTGTTGTTAAGTCGCGCTATTCTATTCCACTCATCGATATCGGATTGCTCGGTTGGATACGCGAAGGAAGGTTTTTCCATTCCGTAGCTGGAATACAGGACTTGGTGGGGCTGAAAGCCCACCTGGCTTATGATGGTTTCAAATGACTGAGCCAACCGATCTGAAAGGCGGAGAGCATACTCATTAGAGAGTGATCTGAACTTCAAGTCTGGGTATTGCCGGAGGAGTGCATTGGTTACCAATACCGGCGACTCATCAGGAGATACTCGTTCATCCAGCGTGAATAAGAACGTACCGACGTGCCCCCTGAAATGGATTTGTCCTGCATAATTGGCTGCGTGAAGGCGTTCCAAAACGCCTGTGGCCAAATAGGGCGCTTCGGATCTATCAAACTCCATGGTTGTCACTTCGTTGAACACCCATTGTAGGGTCTGTAACGCTCTATCGCGTTCATCTTCTGCTTGTTGCGCTAGAGTGGCGAATACAAGCGCAGGTGTGACCAGTAGGGTGTACCATAGGCCAATTTTAATGACTTCAAAATTCTGCAGCAGCGTAGTTTTGATTCCCTCCAAAGCACTTGGTGTCGCTCTCTCGTCAAATGGTTCCACGTTATTGGCGGTCAATAGAATTGATAACCACCTTTCACGCATGAAGGAATCCACCGGGGCGCCATTTTGTTCAAAATAAAGCGAATGCCCTCCTTTGTAGTAGCGATTGAACAGTCTGCGGCCAGTCATGCCTTGAAATCCGAGCCGCCCGGCCATCCCGGTGAAAAGCACTGCGACCTGGTTCAGAACGAGAATTGAGTCATTAATACCGCACTCGTTGATGACCCTATCAACCTGTCCTGATTGGAACAGGGGCGCCCAGTCGAAGCTCTGCCTGAGAACGCTCCCGGCCAGGATCACGGTGTGTACGGGAGGAAGCTGCTTACTTCCACGCTGCCGTAGCGCCCAACCGATGAGGTGCGTACCAAAACTATGGCCCACAAGGTCCAGGCGCCCGATGTCCTCCCTGCTTCCCAATATATTTTCCAGGCAAGTCCTGAATCGCTTGGTTACAAGCCATCGCAGTGGCGGGACCAGAAATGCGATAACAGAAAAATAGCCATAGCTATACGAGTGAATTTCAATTTCCGGATCAACGCTAATTAACATGGATGCCAACCGCTGCTGCCATTGGCCAAAGGTTCGAATACCGTGGACCGTCACAACGACATGCTTGAGCGATGCCATAGGGTTCCTATAAAAACCGATTTGCGATTGATTTGTGGGAGTGCTTCAACTTGACGTGGATTTCCAACGTTCACCTCCGATAGCCGGGATGGACTGTCTCTTTTACAGAGCTGGGCGTCGGCGGTGAAACATTCGGGTGTCCAAGATTTACGGCCAAACGCGAAAAAGCACAAGTGGAAAGTGCTCTGGCGGAGTAGGTCGCTCAGGGAAACCGTTACTTATATTTCAAGCTGCGTGAGCGCACGCTTGTTTTCAGCGCGAGCCGGGGAAGCTGCCATCATCACGAGGCAGGGCGGAACCGCAGGACCCCCCCTTGCTCGAACAACCGCCGCGTGTTGCCCTACCAGTGCTGGCAATGAGCGAGCCTGACGCGAGGGAAGGGGGACGGCGTATCGGTTTCTCATCGGTGGGAATGACGACTGGAAGCGGGACGAGTGCGTAGGTGCAGCCCTGCGTGCGCTCATTGCGCTCGCGCACGATGAGCCGGCCGAGATCGACCAGGGTCTTGATTTCGCGCAGCACCAGGGCATGTTCGATACCAAGCGCGCGTGAGAACGCGCGGCTGCTGTGGGCGATGTCGAGCGTGAGGCCGGCGAGGATGCCGCCGCCCAGTGGCGAGACCCAGGGATCGTTGCCACGGATGCGTTCCACTTCCATGAAGAACAGCGTGACGGCGTCCGCCGGGTCCTGCGTGGGGGTTGCCTCGTGCATCGTGCTCATGGTCAGGCCACCGCTTGCTGCTTGTGCAGGCGAAACGCCACGATTACCGACTTCGAGGTGGGCGTATGGCTTTCCTCGCCGAAGCTGGAGAGCGGCACCAGGCAATTGAGTTCCGGGTAGTAGCCGGCCACGCAGCCGCGGGGGATGTCGTAGGCGACCAGGCTGAACGCTTGCGCCACCCGGCTGATGCCGTCGTCGTGCTGGCCGACCACGTCGACGATGTCGCCGGTTTCGGCGCCAAGCATCTCGAGATCCGCCGGGTGCATGAACACGATGTTGCGCTTGCCGTAGATGCCGCGGTAGCGGTCGTTCATGCCGTAGATGGTGGTGTTGTACTGGTCGTGCGAGCGGAAGGTTTGCAGCACGAACAGGTTCTCGCCGTTGCGGGCAATCTGGTGTTCGATCGCTTCGGGCAAGGACACGCTGGCGAAATTGGCTTTGCCCGTGGCGGTGTTCCATTCGCGATGCGCGGCCGTGTTGCGCAGATGAAAGCCGCGCGGCTTGCGCACACGCTCGTTGTAGTTTTCGAAGCCGGGAATGACGCGCGCGATGAGATCGCGGATCTTGTCGTTGTCGTCGGCAAGCGCGTGCCAATCGACCACCTTGGAGCCCACGGTGGCCGCGGCGATGCCGGCCACGATGCTGACTTCGGAGCGCAGCCAGGGCGAGGCCGGCGCGTTGATGCCGCCCGAGCCGTGCACCATGCTCATGGAATCTTCCACGGTGACGATCTGCGCCACGCCTTCGCTGTTGCGGTCGATTTCAGTACGGCCGAGGCAGGGCAGGATGAAGCTGGCCTTGCCCGGCACCACGTGGCAGTGATTGAGCTTGGTGGCCACGTGCACGGTGAGTTCCAGGCTGGACAGCGCCTTGGCGATGAGCGCGCTGTCGGGCGTGGCGCGGGAGAAGTTGCCGCCAAGGCCGATGAACACCCGCGCCGAGCCGTCCAGCATGGCGCCGATCGCGTGCAATACATTATGGCCGGGCTCCCGCGGCATCGGCACGCCCAGTTCGCGTTCCAGCGCATCGAGCAGCTGGGCCGGCGCTTTTTCGTTGATGCCCACGGTGCGATCGCCCTGCACGTTGGAATGGCCGCGCACCGGGCACAGGCCCGCGCCCGGTCTACCGACGTTGCCGCGCAGGAGCATCAGGTTGGCGATTTCGCGAATGGTCACGACGGAGTGGCGATGCTGCGTCACGCCCATGGCCCAGGTGCAGATCACGCGGTCGGCACCGAGGTAGACCTCCGCCATTTCTTCCATTTCCGCGCGGGTCAGACCCGACTGATCCTCGATTTCATCCCAGGTGGTGGCTGCCACGCTTTGCCGGTAGGCGTCGAGCCCAACCGTATGTTCGGCAATGAAGGCGTTGTCGAGCAGGGAAGGCTGTCCGGCGGCAAGCGCTGCGGCTTCGCGCGCCAGAATCACCTTCACCACGCCGCGCACGGCCGCCATGTCGCCGCCCAGGCGCGGCTGGTAATAGTGCGTGGCGACGCGGCCGCTGCCGCCATGGATCATCTCCACCTTGCGCTGCGGATCGGCGAACCGTTCCAGGCCGCGCTCCTTGACCGGATTGAGCACCACGATGCGCGCGCCGCGCTCGGAGGCCCGGCGCAGATCGCCGAGCATGCGCGGATGGTTGGTGCCGGGATTCTGGCCGATCACGAAAATGGCGTCGGCTTCCTCGAAATCCTCCAGCAGTACCGTGCCCTTGCCCACGCCGACGGCCTGGGCAAGGCCAACGCCGCTGGCTTCGTGGCACATGTTGGAACAGTCCGGAAAGTTGTTGGTGCCGTACAGGCGCACGAACAATTGGTACAGAAACGCGGCTTCGTTGCTGGCGCGGCCGGAAGTGTAGAACTCGGCGCGATCGGGATGGTCGAGCGCGTTGAGCGTGCGGGCGATCTCGGCGAAGGCGAGGTCCCAGCCGATGGGCTTGTAGGTATCGCTTGTGGCGTCGTAGCGCATCGGATGGGTCAGCCGTCCCTGGTTCTCCAGGTCGAAGTCGCTCCAGTTGCGCAACTCGGACACCGTATGGCTGCTGAAAAAGGTGGGCGGCACGCGTTTTTCGGTGGCTTCCCAGGCAACGGCCTTGACGCCGTTTTCGCAGAATTCGAACGACGAGCCGTGTTCGGGATCGCCCCAGGCGCAGCCCGGGCAGTCGAAGCCATCGGGCTGGTTGGCCTTGAGCATCGTTATTGCGCCCTTGAGCGGTTGGCCGCTGCCGAGCAGCTGCTTGCCGCAGCTCTTCAGGGCTCCCCAACCGCCCGCCGCGGTGGAGCTTTTTCCGAGGAAATCCAGTTTTTTCATGATAGGCAAAATCAGGCATGACCGACTTATAAATATGCATAATTTGCATATCTATAGGCTTCTTCGGCAGAAGTGGTAGCATACCTGGCGCGACTGATCGGAAAAATATGATATTTTTTACCGGATTAGCGGCGGTGATTATGCATACTGTGCATATTTAAGATTTTATATATGAAATTTTATACATATTAAGTGGGATGAAATCTGATGATTCGCATTGAAATAGCCCCCCAGTGGCGCTTTCGCCGTGACGGCGAGGATGACGCCATCGTGGTGCTGCTGGATTTCCTGAGCGAAATACGCGCCACCGGCAAGATCACGCTGGCGGCAAGCCATGCGGGGCTGTCCTACCGCCATGCCTGGAACCTGATCGAGAACTGGGGCAAGTTCTTTGAAAAACCGCTGGTCGAACGCCGCCGGGGCAAGGGCACGGTGCTGACGCCTTTTGGCGAAGGGCTGGTCTGGGCCGGGCAGCGCCTGCAGGCGCGGTTGGGGCCACAATTGCAGAACCTGGCGCAGGAGCTGGAAACGGAAATCAACCATATCCTGCCGCACAGTCCGAACAGTCTGCGCATCCATGCCAGCCACGGCTTTGCCGTATCGAAGCTGCGCGAGATGCTGGATCATGAAACCGACCTTACCGTCGATCTGCGTTACGTCACCAATCCGGCTTCGCTGGTGGCGCTGATCCGCGACGGCTGCGACGTGGCCGGCATGCACCTGCCACAGGGGCCGCTGCGCAAGCGCAACATCGAGGCGGCGCTGAGCTACATTTCACCGGAGCGCTATCGCGTGATCGGTTTCGTGACCCGGGAAATGGGCTTGATCGTCAAGCGCGGCAACCCCCTGAAAATCTACAACCTGGAACGCCTGCTCGACCCCGCGGTGCGTTTCGTCAACCGCGACTCCAACTCCGGTTCCCGGCTTGCTTTCGACCAGTTGCTGGCCCAGCACGGGCTGGACCCCAAAGGCATCGTCGGTTACCAGAAGATGGAGTTCACCCACGCCGCGGTGGCCGCCTACGTGGCCAGCGACATGGCCGACGTGTCCTTTGGCGTGGAAGCGGCGGCGCGCCAGTTCAATCTCGATTTCGTGCGTCTGCTCACCGAGGATTATTTTCTCGTCTGCCGTGTCGAAGCCCTGGAGCAGGAGCCGGTCAAACAGCTGATGGCACTGATGCGCAGCAGCGCGTTTCACGAAGCGATCATGCAGTTGCCGGGGTACACGCCCAAGGAAATGGGGCAGGTGCGCAGCATCGAACAGGTGTTCCAGGTATCGCCCGGTTGATCGTCGCGGTGGCTATCCCCGCAGAACGCCGTGGCTATTCCCGGAGAACGCCGTGGCTATCCTCCCAAAAAGAGCCGATAGGCATCATTGTCGGTTTCGTCCTCGTAGGGATAGCCCAGGGCGGTGAGCCGTTCCGTGAAGCGCGGGCGGTCCTGCGGTGGTACCTGCAGGCCCACCAGTACGCGGCCATAGTCGGCGCCGTGGTTGCGGTAGTGGAAGAGGGTGATGTTCCAGTCGGCGCCCACTTGCTCCAGAAAACGCAGCAGGGCCCCGGGGCGTTCCGGAAATTCGACGCGCAGCACCATTTCATCCGCGAGTCCCGGAACCCGGCCGCCCACCATGTAGCGCACGTGCAACTTCGCGGTTTCGTTGGCGCTGAGGTCGACCACTTCATAGTCCAGCGCTTCCAATTCCGCGATGAGCGCGTCCTTGCGCTTGCCCGCGCGCTCCAGCTTCACGCCCACGAACACCTGCGCTTCCGCGCCGCCCGCGTAGCGGTAGTTGAATTCGGTGATGGTGCGGTTGCCAAGTACCTGGATAAAACGGTGATAGCTGCCCGCCCGTTCCGGAATGCGAACAGCCAGCAGCACTTCGCGTTCCTCGCCCACCTCGGCGCGTTCCGCCACATGGCGCAAGCGATCGAAATTCATATTCGCGCCGCTGTTGATGGCGATCAGCGCGCCCTGGCGCTGTGGGTGTGCCGCGGCATACGCCTTGAGCCCTGCGAGCGCCAGCGCGCCGGCGGGTTCGGCCAGCACGCGCACGTCCTCGAACACATCCTTGATAGCGGCGCAGATGGCGTCGGTGTCCACCACCAGCACGTCGTCCAGCAACTCGCGGCACAGGCGGAAGCTTTCCTCGCCCACCTGGCGCACCGCCACGCCGTCGGCAAACAGTCCCACGCGTTCCAGCGGTACCGGTTTGCCCGCCGCAAGCGCCGCCTGCATCGAGGCCGCATCCACCGGCTCCACGCCGATCACAAGAATTTCCGGGCGCAGGAATTTCACGTAGGACGCCACGCCGGCGGCAAGCCCGCCACCGCCGATCGGCACGAAGATGGCTTCGATCGGATCCGGGTGCTGATGCAGGATTTCCACCGCGATCGTGCCTTGCCCGGCAATTACGTCGGCGTCGTCGTAGGGATGGATGAAGGTCAGTCCACGTTCGCGCTCCAGCTGGCGCGCATGCGCATAGGCTTCGTCGAAGGTGTTCCCGTGCAGCAGCACTTCGCCGCCCCAGTAACGCACGGCGTCGCTCTTGATCGGCGGCGTGGTCACGGGCATGACGATGATGGCGGGGATGCCGAGCTTGCGCGCGGCAAGCGCAACCCCCTGCGCATGGTTGCCGGCGGAGGCGCAGATCAGGCCGGCGGCCTTGGCCTTGTCGTCGAGCCGCGCAATACGGTTGTAGGCGCCGCGGATCTTGAAGGAAAAGATGGGCTGGAGGTCTTCGCGCTTGAGCAGCACGCGGGCATCGAGGCGCTGGCTGAGCCGCACCATGGGATCGAGCGGCGTTTCCTCCGCGACGTCGTAGACGCGGGTGTTGAGGATGCGTTTGGCGTAGTCGGTCATGGTTGGCCCATCGGGAATGCTTGACTCTGGAATGCCCGGCAGCATGAAATCCCGTGCCTGCCGATCGAAACTGCGCATATTACACCTGGGCCGGTTCCAGGGCAGGCGGATCAGGCGCCGCCCACCGTAGCCCTGGCGGTCGAGGTGGCGGTTTTACATTTTTTTGACATCGGTACGACATGCAGTGAACGAAGTGTCGTGCAAACTCCGCACTCTCCGAGTGGCATCGAGGCCACCGCATTACTGAGGCAGTTCAGAATCCATGGAATCATTTTTCGTTTCAGTCGGCGTCGTGGCGCTTGCGGAGATCGGCGACAAGACGCAGTTGCTTGCGCTGGTGCTCGCCGCCCGGTTCCGCAAGCCGGTTCCCATCATACTCGGCATCCTGGTAGCCACGATCGCCAATCATGCGCTGGCGGGCGCGGTGGGCAATTGGCTGGCTGTCAACATCGGACCCGCGGCCCTGCGCTGGATCCTGGGATTGTCGTTCATCGCGATGGCGGCCTGGATGCTGGTGCCAGACAAGATCGAGGAAGACGAAGAGTTGAAGTCGCGCTTCGGCGTGTTCGGCACCACGCTGGTGGCCTTCTTTCTGCTGGAAATGGGCGACAAGACGCAGATCGCCACCATCGCGCTGGCGGCCAAGTACAGTTCGCTGGCCAGCGTCGTGGCCGGCACCACGTTCGGCATGATGCTGGCGAATGTGCCCGCGGTGCTGCTCGGGGACGTGGCGGCGAAGAAGCTGCCGATGAAACTCGTGCACAGCATCGCCGCGGCGATTTTTCTTGTGCTTGGGGTGTCGGTGCTGCTCGGCTTCGGCAACCTCGCCTAGGCGAATCGGAACGGCGCGTATTACACCGGCCGGCCGAATCTTCATCGGCCCTGGGTAACGCGCTTGCGCTAGAGCAGGCGCGGATCCGCCAGGGCGCGCCAGCTTTCCTGGCCATTGCGTAACTGGCTTGCGCTGAGGGTGAACGGTTCCCAGCAGAAGCGGCCGGCGGGATCCACCACGCTGAAGACCAACCGCGGTTCGGGTTCGAATTCGAAGCGCAGCCAGCCGAAATTGTTGCTGGTGGTGTGGGGCCGGCGGATGCGCTGTTCGGGTTGGCGCGCCTCCCAATCGGTGCTTGGCGGCTGCGCCAGCGGCGAGGTGACGAGGTCGTAGAAGTCGTAGCCGCCGCGTGCCGACCAGGGGATGACGTTCAGCTCGCCCATGTGGGTGTCGCCGGAGGTCAACACCACGCCGGTAATGCCTTCGTCGCGGATGAAGTCGAACAGGGCATCGCGCTCATGGCGGAACGAGGCCCAGGAGTCGCCGCCCTCGCCACGCGCCATCGACCAGCCACTGCCGCAGGCAAGCAGCTTGAACACTGCCGTGCTGGCCTTGAGTTCCTGCTGCAGCCAGGCCAGTTGCCGCTGGCCGAGTAGGGTCTTGGTGGGCGTGGACGGCTGCTTGTTGGGGGCGCGCCAATAGCGGCAATCGAGGCAAAAGATGTCCACGGCGCCGTAAGCCTGCTTGTAGAAAACGCCCGGTACGTCGTCCAGGCCATACGAAGGGTTGGCCCAGTAGCGCTTGAACAGCCTGAGCGCGTCTTCCTTGATGGGATTGCTGGCGTCGTGGTCGTTCAGGCCGTAGTCGTGATCGTCCCAGATGGAAAATTGTGGAACGCTGCGTCCAAGCGGTTGAAACGCGGGTACGGCGCGCTGGTGGCGATATTCGTGATTCAGCGTGTCGGGCAGCAGGCTGTCGCCGTAGATGTTGTCGCCCAGCCACAGGAAGAGGTCGGGGCGCAGACCGAGCACGGCGTGCCAGATCGGCTGCTGCGCATCCATTGCCAGGCACGCGCAGGAACCAAGCGCGAGGGTGAAGGCGCAGGTTTCGCCGGGACGCGGCGCGGTGCGCACCAGGGGTCTTACCGTATCGAGATAGGGATCGGGCGCGCCATCGATCAGCACGCGGTAGAAATATTCCGTGTCGGGTTCCAGGCCGGCCACGCGCAGCACGCCGCAGTAATCGTCGCCGGCGGCAAGACGCAGCGGGGCGCTGTGCACCGGCGCGTCCGTGGCCGCGAAGCGCTGCACTTCCAGCGTGGCTTCCAGGGCTTCGCTGCCCTGGACCCATACGTTGAGAGCATCGGGAGACGGCGCGCCAAGCATCGGGCCGTTGACCAGGCGCGCGGTGCCGTCCTGATCCTGCGCGCTGCCCGGACCCGGAAGCAAGGCCGCTCCCAGGCCCAGGTTCAGCAAGCGCCGCCGCTGCAGTTTCATGCGGTTTTCCTCCCTGTCGGGCGCTTGCCGGGGCGCTGCATCAGAATTTCACTTCCACCGAACCGAATATCTGGCGCGGCGCCGACGCGTGGAACACGTAGATCGTGCCGTTGGGGTCGGTGGGCGCGAACACGCTGCTGTCCAGGTTGGACGCGTAGCGCTTGTCGGTCAGGTTGGCCACGTTCAGCGACAGCCGCACGCCCTTGGCGAAGGTGTCGAGATCGTAGGACAGGCCCAGGTCGAAGGTGGTGAAGCCGCCGAAGCCCTGGTCGTTGGTGTAGGTGTAGTAGCGCTCGCCGGTGTACTTGCCGCGCAGCGAGAACGCCCACGGCCCCTGGTGGTAGCTGACTTCGCTGGCCAGCAGCAGGTCGGGCGTATCCACCTGCGTCTTGCCGGCGGTGGGCTGCAGTTCGCCGCCCTGCACGTAGTCGTCGGCGTAGGTGGAATCGTTGAACGAGGCCGAGTTGTACCAGGAGAAGGCCGCGCTCGGTGTCCACAGGAAGGTCAGTTCCAGCCCTTTGCTGTCCACCGCGCCGACGTTGTAGAAGCGGTTGCCGCAAGACGGGCCCACCGGCTGGCGCGAATCGCAAGGGTTGTACTGCAGCAGGCGATTGTCGAACTGCACGTAGTAGACCACCGCGGAAGCCTGGTAGGCGCTGCGGCTGATGCGGTAGCCGGCTTCCGTGGACTGCGATTCCTCGGGTTCCAGCGTGCCCTGCGCATCCCATACCGCCTGGCTCACCGCTTGTGGGCCAAGCTTGAAGCCGCCCTGGAACATGGCGATGTTTTCCGCGTAGCTGGCAAACACTTCCTGGTCGTCGGTGAGCTGGTAGCGCAGGCCCACCTGCGGCAGAAAGCTGTCCTTGGCCTTCAGGCTGCCGGTGGCGAACTGGTTGTTGGAGCTGGGCGAGATTGGCGTCCTGGCGGTGCCGGGCAGCGCCGTCGCATCGGAGGTGGCATGCACGGCGCGGGCGCCGAAGTCGATGCTCAGGTCGTCGTCGAGCAGGCTGACGGTGTCGCGCAGGTAGGCGGTGCGGGTTTTCCAGCGGGTGCTCTGATCGAATACGCCCACGTCGGGCTGGTTGCTGAAAAAGCCGTCCAGGCTGCGCGGACCGGTCACGTGGGTGTAGTTGTAGCGCGAGGCGCTGCTGTCGTTTTCCTCGCGCCACAGGCCACCTTCGAGGTGGTGGTTGCCCACATCGAAGGCCGCGGAAAGGATCACGCCGTCGCGGTCGATGGAATAGAGCGTGACGCGGTTGATCAGCGGCAATTGCTGCGGCGTGCCGGCATTGGACCAGCTGCCGCTGTTCCAGTTGTTGCCGGTGCCCTTGTCGTCGTGGTGATAGAACTTCGCGCCCAGGGTAATGCTGTCGCTCAGGTCGAAATCGCCACTGACGTAATAGAGATCGTCGTTGCGCAGCACCTGGCCGCCGGTGAAGGCGCCGTCGGCATCCTTGGCGCCGTTGGCGGCGGCGGGATCGCACTGGGCGGGATCGGCGCTGCCGGCGTTACAGTAGGCCTTGCTCAATGCCAGGTTCCAGTTGGGCGCATAGCCGCCCCAGTCCCAGTCGAAACCGCGCGCGAACTGATCCTTGGACATGTAGAAGATGTTCGCTTGCGACGTGCGCGAGGTGTCGTAGAAGGCGGCGATGCGGCCGCGTTCGAAGGCATAGACGAGCTTGCCGTTGAACTGGCGGTTGAGCGAATCGTCGTAGGCGTTTTGGTTGTTCCACAGATCGGACTCGGCGCGCATGCCGGACAGGTAGAGCGAAAACCCTTCGGGCGATTCGCCGGTGTCGAAGCGCAGGAACGTGCGGCGGTTGGCGTCGCTGCCAAGCGTCTGCGAGGCGGTGAAGCCCATGTCCTTGGCGGGATCGTTGGAGGCATAGGCGATGGTGCCGCCGAGGTTGCTGGTGGACGGGATGGCGATGCTGCCGATGCCCTGGGCCAGTTCCACCATGCGCAGGTTTTCGCTGATCAGCGCGCGGCTGACCGAAAGGCCGTTGTAGTTGTTGTAGGCGCTGTCGCCAAGCGGGATGCCGTCGAGCGTGTAGCCCAGCTTGGTGGAGTTGAAGCCGCGCAGGCTCATCGTCATCGATTGTTCGTTGGTGGCCAGCGCGTCGATCGACTGCGCGTTGACGCCGGGCAGGATGTTGAGCAGTTTCTGCAGGCTGGTGCCGGGCGGCAGCACTTCCTGGTTTTCACTGGTGATGCGCTGTACCTGGCGCGATTCGCCGCGGCCGATCACCGAGACGGTTTCGATGTCCGCCGGGGCGTCGGCGGCGGCCAGAACGCCGGGCAACAGCGCCAGGCCACAGGACAGCGCCAGGGTCAGATCCGCGATGGCGCGGCTCAGAATTGCAGTCTTCAATTTCATTCGCTTCTCCACGATCAATGCCTAAAGGGGACTCCTCGACGGGCGGGCAGTGTAGGGATCGTGTGTGAAGGGGATGGGAGATTTGCGGGAGTTTCTGATTAATTTCGCGCGGCGGTGGGCACGAATTGCCGCAAGCGGGGTCCAACTCGGGTTGGCCTGCGCACTCCCCGTTCGGTGTCAGGTAATTGCGGGAAATGCCGCAGAAATACCGCATTTGCCGCGCAGGCATCAGGATTGCGCCCCAAAAAAACCATATTTTCTCTTTAGCCTCTCGCATCACACCAAAGCCAGCCGCGCAAAGGCCGTGAAATCGGCGCGATTTCGCCGCGGCGGCGATGATCGAGGGCGACGATGCAACAGAGTAAGGCCGCGCGCAGCGCAAGCGGCCTGTCCAATTTCCAGGGCCGCGTGCGGGCCCTGCAGCTGAGTGCGGCAATCGCGCTCGGCATGGCGCCGCCCCTTGCCCATGCCATCGAGTATGAGAAGTTTCACGTCGGCGCCATCGAGGTGATTCCCGACTTCAACACCAAGGTAACGCCCACCGGCAGCGTGCTGTTGCCGAACGGCGAGGAGGAAAGCGCGGAGCTGTTGCTGTTCCGGCCCCGGATCAAGGCGGTCGTGGTGGGCGAGCGGCGGCAGTTTTCCTCGACGATGGAGGTGCAGAACGGCATCTATTCCGCGGCCGGCACCGCGGACTACGTCGACTGGAAGCTGGAAAACGTGGCGCGCTTCGAGCTTGGCCCAAAGCGCAGCCTCAAGTTCCGCACGGAAAACTTCAACACGCACGAGGGCGCCGGCACCACCAATCTGGTGGACGCCAAGCGCGATCCGGTGCGTTTTCTCACCACCACGTTCGATGTGGATTACGAACAATCCCTGTGGAACCGGCGTGGGCAGCTGGTGCTTGGCGCCGGTACCTTCGCGAAGGATTATCTGGCGGCCGCGCCGCGTCCCGGTGCCAAGGATCAGGCAGACAACCATGTCAGCGGCAGTTTCCGTTTTCGCGTGCTGCCGGGCGCGGATCTGCAACTGCAGTACCGCGCGCGCGACATCGATTATCTGGGGGAGAGCACGGACGGCAATGCGGGCACCGCCATCGACCGCCGCGAAGTCTTCACCTACGTGGGCGCTTCCTGGGAGCCGACGATTGCCGGCACCGGCAAGCTGCGCCTGGCGTCGGGCTATAAACAGACGGACAACGGCGCGCCGCAGACGATCGCCGACACCACCGCCTGGGAAACCAACCTGCGCTGGCAACCGCTGCAAAGCGCCACGCTGACGTTCGCGGCCGACCGCAGCTTGCGCGAGCGCTTCGGCCTCGACCGCCAGGACAGCATCAGCAGCTACCGCTACAACTGGGAACAACGCTGGGCGAGCCAGCTGAAAACCACATTGGCAGGATCCTTCTCGCGCAACGTCAACGCCAGCACCCAGCGCGCAAACGAGGGGCAGGGGATCAAGCTGCGCCTCGACTACGCCTATTCCACCTGGGTGGACATGTTCGTGGCGTTTGGACACGACCGCCGCGAAACCGCCGGCCGGATCAGTTTCAACCAGCAGAACGTGATGTTCGGCATCGCCGCCAGCCTCGACCGCCTGTTCGGCAGATAGCCGATACCAAGCAGCCGCAAATCCTGCGTCATTCCACCTTCAAGCCCACGTCCACGTTGCCGCGGGTGGCGTTGGAATACGGGCAGATCTGATGCGCCGCCTGCACCAGGCGCTCGGCGTCCGCCTTGGGTACTCCCGGCAGTTTGATGCTGAGCGCGGCGGTGATGCCGAAACCGCCTTCCGAGCGGGGGCCGATGCCCACGGTGGCGGTCACGCTGGCCTCCGACGGCACCTGCACCTTCTCCTGCCCGGCGGCCACCTTCATGGCGCCAAGGAAGCAGGCGGCATAGCCGCTGGCAAACAGTTGTTCGGGGTTGGCGCCGGGGCCGCCTGGGCCGCCGAGTTCCTTGGGCACCACCAGCTTCACGTCCACGCTGCCGTCTTCCGATTTCGCGCTGCCGTCGCGGCCACCCACCGCCGTGGCCCGGGTGGTGTATTTCACGTCTACCGACATGGGAAATTCCTCCTTGCCTGAATATTGGGAGGCCCTAGCCTATCAGGCTGCGGGTACCTTCAACACTTTTTCCCTATTTGGCTGGCACAATGGTGCCCTTTTACGCATATCGGCCAAAAATCAAGGCCGGACGCCACCGGCCTGGCCGGCCGATTTCCCCTATGAATGCCACGCCCGAATCAGCACACAGGCTGGATCGTATCGTGTTCACCACCGCGATGGGCACGACGTTCGAAGCCTATAACTTCATCCTTTATGGATCGTTGGCGCCACTGTTTTCCCGGCATTTCTTCTCGGCGCTCAATGAAACGGCCGCGTTCGTCTTTACCCTGCTGACCTTTGCCGCCGGCTATCTGGTGCGCCCGCTCGGCGCGCTGGTGTTCGGGTCGCTTGGCGACCGCAAGGGGCGCAAGCGCGCCTTTTTGATGACGATCACGCTGATGGGGTTGGCCACGTTCAGCATTGGCCTGTTGCCGTCCTATGAATCGGTGGGCTTGCTGGCGCCGGCGTTGCTGATCGCCCTGCGATTGCTGCAGGGGCTGGCATTCGGTGGCGAATACGGTGGCGCGGTGGTCTATGCCGGCGAACATGCGCCCGCCGGGCAGCGCGGGCTGTATTGTGGCTGGCTGCAGGTGGCGGGCGGCGCCGGCCTGTTCCTGTCGTTTCTGGTGGTGTACCTGGTGCGCAGGAGCCTGGGCGAAGCGGCGTTCGATCAGTGGGGCTGGCGCCTGCCGTTCCTGTTTTCCATCGTGCTGATGGCGGTGTCGCTGCGTTACCGGCTGCATCTGGAGGAAACCCCGGCATTCCGCCGGATGGATGCCATGCAGCGCACGGCGCGGCGGCCGGTGGGCGAGATTTTCGGCGATTGGCGCAATCTCAGGCTGATGCTGGTGATCCTGCTGGGCTTGATGGTGCCGCAGGGCGTGATTTTCTACACCGCGGTGTTCTACGCGCAATTCTTCCTGATCCGCATCCTGCAGCTGCCGCAGGCCACCATGACCTTCATCATGCTGGTGGTGACGCTGATCAGCCTGCCGTTCTACATGCTGTGGAGCTGGTGGTCGGACAGTGTCGGGCGCAAACCGCTGCTGCTGACCGGCGCGGCACTGTCGATGATCCTGATGGTGCCGGTGTTCCAGGGGCTTGGCCATGCGGTCAACCCGGCGCTTGCCACCGCCTCGATCACGGCGCCGGTGCTGGTCACCAGCGATTCGCAGGAATGTTCCTGGCAGTTCGATCCGGTGGAGCAGGCCGCGTTCGCCAGCTCCTGCGACATCGCCAAGAGCGCGCTGACCCTCATGGGCGTCAGCTACCGCAATGCCGAGGGCTCGCCCGGCACCCTGGCCGTGGTGCAGGTGGGCACGTCCACGATCCAGAGCGTGGACGGGCGCGCGCTCGGGCCGGTGGGGCTGGCCGTGGCGCAGCGCGATTTCCAGGAGCGGCTGAGCGCGCTCCTGACCAAGGAAGGTTACGTGCTTGCGCCCGATCCGGCCCGGGCCAACCTGCTGCTGGTCACGGTGCTGTTGCTGCTGTTGGTGCTGCCCGCCACCATGGTGTACGCGCTTGGGCCGCTGATGGCGTTCGAGTTGATTCCCACCCGCATCCGCTATACCGGCCTGTCGCTGCCGTTTCACATCGGCTCGGGCTGGTTCGGCGGCTTTCTGCCCGCCATCGCCTTCGCCATGGCCGCGGCCAACGGCAATCCTTATTTCGGACTGTGGTATCCGCTGGTGGCCACGGTGCTGGGTGTGGCGGTGCTGCTGTTCCTGATTCCGGAAACGCGCGGTCGACCGCTGAGCTAGCCTTGCCCACCCAAGCCTTTCCTTACTCGATTTTCATACAAATTCAGTAGATTTGAGGACCGAAGTCGGTACAATCGCGCCTCCTTGAACTGGGGGGTATTTGCGCCCGGCTTCCCCGCGCAAGTATTCTTTGATTCCACGTTTGATCGCGGAGGACATCGAGCATTGAACGCCATCGAGCAGGCCGAATGGACCATCGAGCAATCCAACGAGCTGTACGGATTCGAACGCTGGGGTAACGATTATTTCGGCGTGTCCAAGTCCGGCAACGTCACCGCCCGCACCCTCAACGCCCAGGTAGAGCTGCTGGACATCATCAACGGCATGCTCGAGCGCGATCTGCGCATGCCCGTGCTGCTGCGCATTGAAAACATTCTCGACGCGCAGATTCACCGCCTCAACACCGCCTTTGGCAACGCCATCGAAACGCTCGGCTACCAGAACGGGTATCGCGGCGTCTATCCGATCAAGGTCAACCAGCAGGCGCAGGTGGTGGAGGAAATCGCCGCGTTCGGCGCCCGCTACAAGCACGGCTTCGAAGTGGGCAGCAAGGCCGAGATGATGATCGCGCTGTCCACGCTGGAGGAGCCGGGCAGCCTGATCATCTGCAACGGCTACAAGGACCAGGAATTCATCGAGCTTGGGCTTTCCGCCATCAAGCTGGGGTTCATCTGCGTGTTCGTGGTGGAAACCCCCACCGAGATTCCGATCATCCTCGAACGCAGCCGCGCGCTCGGCATCGAGCCGATCATCGGCGTGCGCATCAAGACCACGGTCAACGTCAGCGGCCACTGGAACTCCACCTCCGGCGACCGCAGCGTGTTCGGGCTTACCGCCACCCAGCTGGTGGACCTGGTGGACCTGCTCAAGGAAGAAGGCATGCTGCATTGCCTGCAGCTGCTGCACTGCCATCTCGGCTCGCAGATTCCCAACATTCAGGACATCCGCAGCGGCATCGTCGAAGTGTGCCGCTTCTACGCCGACCTGGTGAAGGAAGGCGCCAATCTCAAATACATCGACCTTGGCGGCGGCCTGGCGGTGGACTACACCGGCTGGGGCTCGAATTTCGGGCAGAGCCGCAACTATTCCCTGAGCGAATATTGCGAGGACATCGTCGATACGCTCAAGAACACCTTCGACGATTACGAAATCGAGCATCCGGTGATCGTTACCGAATCGGGCCGCGCCACCATCGCCTATTCCTCGATACTGATCTTCAATGTGCTCGACACCACCACGTTCGAGCCCGCCCGCCTGCCGGAAGCGCACGAGGACGAAGACCCCCTGCTTGCGCGCATGCGCGACGTTTACGGCAACCTCAGCGAAAGCCGCGTGCAGGAGTGCTACAACGATGCGCATTTCTACCGCAACGAGGCGCGCGAGCTGTTCAAGCGCGGCCAGCTCGACCTGCGCACCCGCAGCGCGGTGGAAAACATGTTCCTCGATCTCTTGCACAAGATCGCCGACATCACCGACAACATGGCCCGCGTGCCGTCCGATCTGGAAGGCCTCAAGGTATCGCTCGCGGACATCTACTACGGCAATTTCAGCCTGTTCCAGTCGCTGCCCGACACCTGGGCCATCGACCAGCTGTTTCCGGTGGCACCTTTGCACCGGTTGAACGAAGAACCGCGCCGCAGCGCGGTGATCGCCGACATTACCTGCGACTGCGACGGCAAGATCGACAGCTTCGTGGGCGTGGAGGAAGTGGTCAAGGTGCTGCCGCTGCACGCAATGAAGGAAGGCGAGGAATACTATCTCGGCGTGTTCCTGGTGGGCGCCTACCAGGAAACGCTGGGCGATCTGCACAACCTGTTCGGCGACACCAACGTGGTGAGCGTGCGCATCAACCGCGACGGCGGCTTCGATTTCGTCAAGGAGATGCACGGCGACGCCATCAGCGACGTGCTGTCCTACGTGGAATTCCATCCCAAGGAAATGCAGCTGCGCCACCGCAACACCGCCGAACGCGCCGTGCGCGAGGGCCGCATCACCGCGCGTGAACGGCAGCAGATCATCAAGCTGTTCAACGAAAGCCTGAACGGATACACGTACTACGAAAAAGAGGATTGATCGTGCCGGCGCCGGCAACGGCGCACCGGATCGACAAACGAGGTAGGCAGACATGGCGAAGGTATTGATCATCGGCGCGGGCGGCGTGGGCCAGGTGGTGGCGCACAAGTGTGCGCAGGTGCCCGAGGTGTTCAGCGAAATCACGCTGGCCAGCCGCACCGAATCGAAATGCGTCAAGATTGCCGAACAGATCCGGCAGAAGCAGGGGCGCACGATCCATACCGCGCAGGTGGACGCCGACAACGTGCCGGAACTGGTGGCGCTGATCCGCAAGGTGGAACCGGCGCTGGTGATCAACGTGGCGCTGCCCTATCAGGACCTGAGCATCATGGATGCCTGCCTGGAAGCTGGCGTGGATTACCTCGACACCGCCAACTACGAACCGCTCGATACCGCCAAGTTCGAATACAAATGGCAGTGGGCGTACGACGACAAGTTCAAGCGCGCCAAGCGGATGGCCCTGCTCGGCAGCGGTTTCGATCCCGGCGCCACCAACGTGTTCACCGCGTGGATCAAGAAGCATTATTTCGACGAAATCCATACGCTGGACATCATCGACGTCAACGGCGGCAACCACGGTTATCCCTTCGCCACCAACTTCAATCCGGAAATCAACATCCGCGAAGTCACCGCCGAGTGCCGGCACTGGGAAAACGGCGAGTTCGTCACCACGCCGGCCATGTCGCTCAAGCAGAGCTTCACCTGCCCGGACGACGTGGGCACCTACAACATCTATCGCATGTACCACGAGGAACTGGAATCGCTGGTCAAGCATTTCCCCACGCTGAAGCGGGCGCAGTTCTGGATGAGCTTCGGCGACAGCTATCTCAAGCACCTGGAAGTGCTTGGCAATGTGGGCATGACTCGCATCGACCCCGTGGAATTCCAGGGCCAGCAGATCGTGCCGATCCAGTTCCTCAAGGCGCTGTTGCCCGACCCGAGCACGCTGGGGCCGCGCACCGTGGGCCGCACCTGCATCGGCTGCCACGTCACCGGCCTCAAGGACGGCAAGCCGCGCAAGGTGTTTGTCTACCAGATCTGCGATCACCAGGCCTGCTACCGGGAAGTGCTGTCGCAGGCCATTTCCTACACTACCGGCGTGCCGGCCATGATCGGCGCCAAGCTGATGCTGGAAGGCATCTGGGCGGCGGAGGGCGTGTGGAACATGGAACAGATGGACCCCGATCCCTTCATGGATAACATGAACCGCCACGGCCTGCCCTGGCAGGTCATCGAAGAGCCGGACTTCAACCTTGTCTGACGCGCAAACGCGGCCTCTCGCGGCCGATACCTTCGCGCAGTTCGATCCCTCCCGGGTGCCCTCGCCCTGCTTCGTGGTGGACGAGGTGGCCGTGGAGCGCAACCTGCGCGTGCTCGAGCGCGTGCAGCGTGAATCCGGCGCAAAAGTCCTGCTGGCGCTCAAGGCCTTTTCCATGTTCGCGCTGGCGCCGCTCATCCGGCGCTACCTGCGCGGCACCTGCGCCAGCGGGCTGTGGGAAGCGCAGCTCGGGCACGAGGAATTCGGCGGCGAGGTGCATGTCTATTCGGCGGCCTTCACCGAAAGCGATCTGCGCGACGTGCTCGGCATCGCCGATCACGTGGTGTTCAACACGCTGAGCCAGTGGCGGCACTTCCAGCCGCTCGTTGCACAGGCGCGCGAGGCGCGGCCGCACCTGCAGTTCGGGCTGCGTATCAACCCGCTGCATTCCGAAGGCGCGGTACCGCTGTACGACCCCTGCGCGCCGGGTTCGCGTCTCGGCACGCCGGTGAACCAGTTGGCGGGCCAGGATCTGTCGGGTTTTTCCGGGCTGCATTTCCATACGCTGTGCGAGCAGAATTTCGCGCCGCTGGCGCGCACGCTCGACGCGGTGGAGGCGCAGTGCGCCGATCTGCTGGAGCGGATGCAGTGGGTCAATTTCGGCGGCGGGCACCATATCAGCCATCCCGAGTACGATGTGGACGGTCTGATCGCCAGGATCCGCGCGTTCAGCGAGCACTACGGCGTGCAGGTGTATCTCGAACCGGGTGAAGCCATCGCCATCCGCAGCGGCGTGCTGGTGAGCGAGGTGCTGGACGTGATGGAAAACGGCGCGCCGATTGCCGTACTGGACAGTTCCGCCACCTGCCACATGCCCGACACGCTGGAAATGCCCTACCGGGCCTACATCAGGGATTCGGCCGAACCCGGCGTGCTGCCGCATACCTACCGCCTGGGCGGGCTGAGCTGCCTGGCCGGCGACGTGATGGGCGACTACAGTTTTGCCGAACCACTGCGGGTGGGGCAGCGTTTGCTGTTCGACGACATGGCGCATTACACCATGGTCAAGACCACAACTTTCAACGGCGTGCGCCTGCCAACGCTCGCAATCTGGAATTCCGAGACGAACGACTTGCGAATCGTCCGTGAATTCGGGTATCAAGACTTCCGCAATCGTCTGTCCTGATGACGCAGGCGCGTCACGGGGCGGATACCCGTCCGGATCTTGTTAGTTGCCGGCAGCCTCCGCTGCCAGGATTGAGAGGAAATCCCGTTAATGCCCAGCGCAAAACCAAAAGCTGCCGCAGCAGCTCAGCACTTTCTCGGTGAAGCGGTAAAACCCGCCAAGCCGGCCGATGCCTTCTTTCACATCCTGCCCGTTCCCTATACGGGTGAACGCTACAAGACTTCCGCCATGGCAAGCGCGCCCGATGCCATCCTGGCGGCCTCGCAACAGCTCGAAACCTGGGATGGCCGCAGCAATCCGTCCCGCCACGGCATCCACACCCACGGCGCCATCGACTGCAAGGGCAATACCGAGAAAGTGCTGGAGAAAATCAGCACGGTGGTGGCCACGGTGGTCAAGGACGAGAAATTTCCGATCGGCCTCGGCGGCGACGGCACCATCAGCTATGCCATGGTGAAAGGGCTGCTCGATGCCGGCGTCGAGGATTTCGGCGTGATCCAGATCGACGCGCAGGCCGATTTGCGCGACGACGACAACGGCGACGCCTGGAGCGAAGCCTGCGTGATGAAGCGCATCGTCGACGAAGACGTGCCCCTGTTCCAGCTTGGCGTGCGCAGCCTGTCCAAGGAGGAATCCGACGCGCGCCGCGTGTATGGCGTCAAATACTACGATGCCGATTTCCTGGTGGCGCGCAACATCACCAAGGTGGAGCTGCCGAGCGAGTTTCCGGAAAAAGTGTACCTGAGCCTCGACATCGACGGTTTCGACCCGTCGGTGTTTCCTTCCACGACCGGTGTTCCCGGCGGGCTGGGCTGGTGGCAGGTGCTGTCCATCATCGAGTCCATCGCGCAGCAGGCCGATATCATCGGCCTGGATTTCACCGAATTCTGCCCGCAGCCGCAGCAGCCGGCCTACGATCACGCGGCGGCGCAGCTGTTGTATCGGATCATGGGCATCGTGGAGCGGGCCCGTTTGTGAGCCTGCGCCTGCGGCTGACCGGGCTGGTGCTGCTGATGTACCTGGTCGGCGCCGTGCTATTGCTCACCCGTACCGAACTGGTGAGCAGTCTGTTTTTGCTGTTGTTGTTCAGCGTGGTGGTCTATCTGGCGCTGGGCTACTGGCTACGCCCGCTGGCACTGATGGCCGACAGCCTGGCGGAGATGGTGCGCGGCGACTACGGCCGCCGGGTGCCGGACATGACGCTGCCGGAGCTGCGCGAGGTGGCCGAGCGCATCAACGAGCTGGCCGCCGTGCTCGGTGCCAGCCGCTCCGAAAACGAACGCCTGGCGCAGCAGGCGCTGACCATCCAGGAACAGGACCGCCGGCGCCTGGCGCAGGAACTGCACGACAGCCTCGGGCAGGCGGTGAGCGCCATCAAGGCCACCGCGGTGTCGATTGCCATGCGCACCGACAAAAGCGATCCGGCGGTGGCGGAAAGCGCGCTGAGCATCGAACGCATCTCCGATACCGCCTATTCCAGCGTGCGCGATATGATGGCCGAGCTGCGCCCGCAGGTGCTGGACGAACTGGGCCTGGTGCTTGCTCTGCAGCAGATGGTGGACGACTGGAACATCTTCCACGAAGATACGTTCTGCCGGCTGAAGGTGGACGGCGATTTTTCCGACCTGGCGGAACCGCAGCAGATCAACCTGTACCGCATCGTGCAGGAAACGCTCACCAACGTGGCCAAGCACGCCCAGGCGGAACAGGTGACGATTACGCTCAGCGGCCAGGAAGTGGTTACCTTGACCATCGCCGACGACGGCGTGGGCTTCACGCCCCAGCGGGTGCGCACCGGCATGGGGATGAGCGGGTTGCGCGACCGGGTGCTGCTGCTGCGCGGCACGCTGCAGATCAGTTCCAACGAAGGAAAGGGAACGACCATTCAGGTAGAGGTGCCGCGCAAATTCCAGCTGAGGAGGCGCCGGGATGATAAGTAATCCGCTCAAGGTGGTGCTGGTGGACGACCACGCGGTGGTGCGCACCGGCTTCCGGCTGCTGCTGGAAAGCAGCGGGCAGATCGAAGTGATCGCCGAGCTCGACAGCGGCGAGGCGATCAACCAGCAGATCGGCAAGATTGCCCCGGACGTGATCGTCATGGACCTGTCGATGGCCGGCATGGGCGGCCTGGAAGCCATCCGCCGCATCCGTGCCAAGGATCCCAAGATGCGCATCCTGGTGTTCACCATGCACGAGAACATCGCCTTCGTCGAACAGGCGCTCGACGCCGGCGCCAATGGTTACATTACCAAGAGCAACGCCGCCAAGGTGCTTACCGACGCGGTGAAGGTGGTGGCCGGCGGCGACAGCTACATCGACCCCAAGCTCGCCGAACAGCTGACCATGCGCCAGAACTTCGACACAGGTACGCCGCTGCGGGCGCTGTCGCGGCGCGAATTCCAGATATTCTGCAAGTTCGCCGAAGGCATGAACGCGCAGGAAATCGCGCAGGACCTGTCGCTCAGCATCAAGACCGTGGCCAACTACCAAACGCAGATCAAGGAAAAGCTGAACATCACCAGTTCCGCCGAACTGATCCGTCTGGCGCTGGCGCACGGCATCATCCGCATGTAGCGGAACAGCGCCAAACTCTTATTTGACCAATTCACCCAGATGCAACGACAACAGCGTGCTGTGCAGCAGCGCGCGGATGTCCTGCACGTTGTCGAGCTGCAGGCATTGCTGCAGCACGCTTTCCGCCTTGTGGCGGGGCAGGGCGCGGATCAGGTACTTGATGCGCGGCAGCTTGGTGGCGCTCATGCTGAGCGTGGTGATGCCCATGCCCACCAGCAGGATCACCGCCAGCGGATCGGAGGCCATTTCGCCGCACAGGCTCAGGGGCAGGTCATGCTGGCGGGCGATGCCGACCACGCGGTTCAGTTCCTGGATCACCGCCGGGTGGATGTGGTCGTAGCGGTTGGCCACGCGCGCGTTGTTGCGGTCCAGCGCCAGCAGATACTGGCTGAGGTCGTTGGAGCCGATCGACACGAAATCGATGCGCGAACGCCAAAAGTGCAGCTGCGAGATCGCCGCGGGCACTTCCACCATCACGCCGGTGCGCGGACGGCGTACCGGCACGCCTTCCAGCGTCAGCTGCTTGAGCGCTTCGTCGAGCAGTTCATTGAAGGTGTTCAGTTCCTCGGCGCCGCTGATCATCGGCAGCAGGATGTGCAGGTCGCCCTCGCTGCCCGCCGCGCTCAGCATGGCGCGCACCTGTGTCATCAATAGCTGAATATTGTCGAGCGTAAAACGGATGCCGCGCCAGCCAAGCGCAGGGTTGGCTTCGTCGGCAATCGGGAAATAGGGCAGCTGCTTGTCGCCGCCTACGTCCAGCGTGCGCATGTACACCGGCTTGCCGGTGTAGACATTGAACACCTGCCTGTACACCTCGATCTGCTCCTGCTCCGAGGGAAAGCTGTCGCGCACCATGAAGGGGATTTCGGTGCGGTACAGGCCGATGCCCTGCGCGCCGTGGCGCAGCCCCGGCGACAGGTCAGCCAACAGGCCCGAGTTGGTGAACAGGCGTATTTCGAAGCCGTCGGGGGTAAGGGCGGGCAGGTCGCGCAGCGCCGACAGCTTGTTGGCCAGCTGTTGCTCTTCATCGATGAGGCGCTGGAATTCGGCGCACAGCATGTCGTTGGGGTAGCGCACGATCTGGCCGCTGTTGCCGTCCACGATGAAGCGTTCGCGGTTGCGCAGGTTCTTGAGCACGCCCACGCCCATCACCGCCGGCACGCCAAGCGCGTTGGCAAGCACCGCCGTGTGCGACAGCGTGGAGCCGCCGAAGCAGATCACGCCCACCAGCTTTTCCCCCGGCACGGCGGCGATGTCGGAAATGCTGACTTCGTCGCCCACCAGCACCACCTGGTCGATCTGCTCCACCCGTTCCGCCAGGCCGGCGCTGCCCTGCAGCGAGGCGAGCAGCTTGTTGCCGAGGTGGTAGATGTCTTCGTGGCGCGCCCTCAGGTAGGGGTCCTCCATGGCGAGGAACAGTGCGGCGAAATGCTGGATGCTCTTGCGCAGCGCGCCGGGCAGCCAGTTGCCGGTGCGGATTTCCAGCTCCACCCTGCCCACCAGCGCCTGGTCGTTGAGCAGCGCGGTGTAGGTGTTGAAGATGCTGGAGACGTTGTCGTTGAGCAGCGTGCCCAGCAGCTGTTGTTCCTGCTGGATGTCCCGCTGCACGCGCTGGCGCAGCGCATGCCACTCGGCGACGGCCATCTCGACGTCGGGGCAGGGTTCGTCCGGCACGCCGAGCAGATCGCCGTGATCGCACAATACCGCCTGGCCGATGCCGATGCCGGAACTGCCCTTCACGCCGCGCACGTAGGTGTTCAGGTGCGGCCCGTGCAGCGTGAGCGGCATGTCGGCCACCAGATGCGCCAGCTGCGAGGAAAGGGTTACCAGAAAGCCCTCGCTTTCGGGCGACAACGCCTCCGCGGTGCGGCTTTGCACCACCAGCACGCCGATGATCTTGCCGTAGTGCACCAGCGGAATGCCGCAGAAACTCTGGAAGCGTTCCTCCGCCGTGGCTTCGACGTAGTAGTAGGCGGGGTGATCGCTGGCGCGGGGGATGTTGATGGTGTGGCGGCTCTTGACCACCAGCCCCACCAGCCCGCGGCCGGCAGGAATGACCACCTGCGCGCTGTGCGCCAGCCCGTGGCTGGCCATCAGCACCAGGTCCTGGTGCTGATCCTGCAGGTACAGCGAGCAGACGTCGGTGCCCACGATGGCGGAAATGGAATCCACGATCCTGCGCACCTGTTCGGCGGGCGACGCCAGCTCGCCCACCTCTTTTTGCAGGAGAGAAAGCTCGAGAATGACGTTCTTGGCAGGCATTGCGCGGTGTCGTGCTGGGATGCCTTATTCTAGGGGCGAAACGAGCGTTTATGAAGGGGCCTTGCGTTTCAGCCGTCCAGCCATTTGCGCCAGGCATAGGCGCCGAGCGCCAGCGCCAGAGTGCCCATCACCCCAAGCACCGTGAAATAACCATAGCGCCAGTGCAGTTCCGGCATGTAGTCGAAGTTCATGCCGTAGATGCCGGCGATCAGGGTAAGCGGCAGGAACAGCGCGGTGATCACGGTGAGGATGCGCATGGTGCCGTTCATGCGGTGCGAGGAGAACGACAGATAGCCGTGGAGCAGGTCGGCGCACAGTTCGTAGTACATGGTGCACAGGCTGTGGATGCGTTCGCAGCGTTCGAACAGATCCTGCAGGGCGTTCTCGATGTCGCCGTCTTCATCCAACAGCCGCTGCGGAATGTCGCTGCGCAGATTCTGGATCAGGCGTTCGTGATAGCTGAATACGCGGCTCAGGCGCCGCAGCCGCGACTGGTACGCGATGAGATCGCGCATCAGCGCATCGTCGGAACGTTCCTGCATCGCGTCTTCCAGTTCCTCCAGCAGCGGTTCGAAGCCGAGCAGCGTTTCCAGGTAGTGGCCCATGGAATGGCGCATGATGCGCAGGGCGAGCAGGCCGGGGCTGCGCAGCAGCTGTTCCTTGTACGCCTGTTCCCAATAATGGTCGATGCCGCGGGCCAGCGGCTTGTGCAGGCTGAACAGGCAGCGTTCGCCGATGAACAGCGCGATGGTCTGCTGTTCGGTGGTCAGGTCGGGGTTGAAGACGGAAATGCCGCGGTAGAGCAGCAGGGTGTAGGCGTCGTAGTCGGCGACCTTGGGCGGCGTGCGAAAGCGCAGCACGTCCTCGATGGCCAACGGATGGCAGTCCATGCTCTCGAGGAATTCGCGCTGTTTCGGTAACGGCTCGTCCTCCAGGTCCACCCACAGGTGCGCCGCCGGTTCGCGCCGCCAGCGCTCGACCAGTTCGAGGCCGCCCTGCAGCCGGGTGTCGTCCTGCAGCAGCAACTGTGTGCGTATCATGCTTGGTTCCTTTCCCGTTCCTGGTTGGCCTGTTTTGCCTGATGCTGGTTTTTTCCTGGCCTGTTTTTGCCCGGCGCGGCTTGCGCGTACGCGCAGGCCTGCATGCTATCCTCTTTCGCCGTCCACTTGCATGAAGCATCCCGCATGTCCGCTCCGCGCTCTGCTCACACTCCCCACTACGACGTTGCCATCCTGGGTGCCGGCCACAACGGGCTGGTGTGCGCCGCCTATCTCGCCCGCGCCGGGCTGTCGGTGGTGGTGCTGGAAAAGAACGCGGTGCCGGGCGGCGCGGCGCTCACCGAGGAATTCCACCCCGGTTTCCGCAACTCCGTGGCTTCCTACACGGTGAGCCTGCTCAACCCCAAGGTGATTGCCGATCTCGACCTGGCGGCGCACGGGCTGCGCATCGTCGAGCGCCCGGTGGCGAATTTCTGGCCGGTGGACGCCGAACGCGGACTGCTGTTTCCCTACGGCATGGCGGCGCGTCAGGCGGCGATCGCGGCGTTTTCCCGCCACGATGCCGAGCAGTTGCCTGCGTATGAAGCCACGCTGGAACAGGCGGCGGCGCTGTTGCGCCAACTGGTGCTGATGACACCGCCCAATTCGCTGGCCCCTGGCGATCTCTTGACCTGGTGCCGTCTGGCGCGGCGCCTGCTTGGCTGCAGCCGCGCCCAGCAGCAGGTGTTGATCGACCTTTTCACCGGCAGCGCCGCCGAATTCCTGGCGCGCTGGTTCGAACACGAGGTAGTGCGGGCGGCGTTTGCCTTCGACGGCGTGGTGGGCACGTTTGCCTCTCCATACACGCCCGGCACCGCCTACGTGCTGCTGCATCATTGTTTCGGCGAGGTGAACGGCAAGCCGGGTGTGTGGGGCCATGCGCTTGGCGGCATGGGCGCCATCACGCAGGCGATGAGCCGCGCGGCGCAGGCGGCGGGCGTCACGCTGCGGCTGAATGCGCCGGTGGCGCGGGTGCTCACGGACAATGGCCGGGTGCGCGGCGTGGCGCTTGCCGATGGCGAAACCGTGTTGGCGCTGCGCGTGGCGGTGGCGCTGCCGCCCAAACTGCTGTTCCGCGACCTGATCGAGCCGGGCGCGGTGCCACAGGACACCCACCAGCGTTTTTGCGCCATCCAATCGGGGTCGGGCACCTTCCGCATGAACGTGGCCCTGCGCGAATTGCCGGATTTTCGCTGCCGCCCCGGCACCGCGCCGCAGGCGCACCATGGCGCCGGCATCGTCATCGGCCCCACGTTGGACTACCTCGATCGCGCCTATCACACCGCGGCGCTGCATGGCTGGTCGGACGAACCGATCGTGGAAATGCTCCTGCCGTCCACGCTCGATCCCACGCTGGCGCCGGCCGGGCAGCACGTGGCGAGCCTGTTCGTGCAGCATGTGGCGCCCACGCTGCCGGCGCCAAGGCACTGGAACGATCCGGCGGAAAAAGCGGCGTTCGCCGCGCGGGTGATCGACACGGTAAACCGGCACGCGCCCAATTTCAGCGCCAGCATCGTCGGCAGCCAGGTACTCTCCCCGCTGGATTTGGAACAGCGCTTCGGCCTGATCGACGGCGACATCTTCCACGGCCAGCTGCGGCTGGGGCAGTTGTTCAATACCCGCCCGGTGCTGGGGGCGGCCGCCTATCGCCTGCCGCTGCGCGGCCTGTACCTGTGCGGTGCCGGCGCGCATCCCGGCGGCGGCGTTACCGGCGTGCCGGGGCACAATGCGGCGCGCGAGATACTGCGCGATGCGCGGCGCGGCAGGTTCCAGTAGCCAGATTGCGGGGCAGCGCCTTCGATTGCTGGCAAGCGGGGCCGGTTCTGCAATTGCCGGATGAAGCGGTGGGGCGTTTCGGTTACGCTTTGGCGCAGTCTTTCCTGCACGCTTTCCTGTATTTGGGCCTGCTTATGCTGCTGTTTCGTTTCCTGCGCATGCTGCCGCTGCTGGCGCTTTTGCTGCTCCCCTGCGCCCAGGCGGCGGATCTGCCCGCCACCCTCGACCGGGTGCTGAAGGGGCATGGGTTGGAGGCCGGCAGCTACGGTTTCGTGGTGCAGGAAATCGACGCCGCCGAGCCCTTGTTGGCGGTGGCGCCCGATTTGCCGCTCAACCCGGCCTCCACCATCAAGACGCTCACCACGCTGGCGGCGCTCGAAACGCTTGGCCCCGCCTACACCTGGCATACTCGCGCCTACGCGCTTGGGGAGGTGAGCCAGGGCACGCTGCACGGCGACCTGCTGCTGCAGGGCGGAGGGGATCCCTACCTCCTGGAAGAACAGTTCCGTAACCTGCTCAAGGCGGTGCGGCGCCAGGGCATCGTGCGCATCGACGGTGACCTGGTGGTCGACACCAGCCTTTTTGATCCTTCGGTAAGGAACGAGTCACGCATCGACAACCAGGCTGGCCGCACCTACAACGTGCTGCCGCACGCGCTGTCGGTGAACTTCCAGGCCATCACCTATTATTTTGCACCGGCGGCGGACGGGGTGAACGTGGACATCAGCACCGACCCGATGCTGCCCGGCCAGCGCATCGTCAATCGGCTGAAGCTCAAGGCGGGCGCCTGCACCGGCTTTCAGCGCGGCATCAGTTTCAATTACGACGCCGCCACGCCGGGCGGCGTGACCTTCGATGGTCAGTTTCCGGCGAGCTGCACCCGCTACGCCATGGCGCGCGCGGTGAGCGATCCGGATCGTTATCTGCACGCGCTGTTCAGCCACCTTTGGCATGAACTGGGCGGCGAATTCACTGGTAACCTGCGTCTGGAACCGGTGCCCGCCGAGGCCACGCTGCTGGTGGACTGGGAATCGCCGCCGCTTGCCGACGTGATCCGCGCACTCAACAAATACAGCAACAACCTGATGGCGCGGCATCTGCTGCTGACCCTGGCGGCGGAACACAATCCGGGGCCGGCCACGGTGCAGGCCGGCGCGGCGGCGCTGGTGGAGTATCTGCAGGGCATCGGCGTGGAGGTTGCGACCGCGCGCATCGTCAACGGCGCTGGTCTCTCGCGCGACACGCGATTGAGCACCGCGCAGCTCAATGCGGTGCTGAGGCACGGTTACCAATCGCGCTACATGGCGGAGTTCGTGTCTTCCCTGCCGGTGGTGGGCGAGGACGGCACCATGCGCACCCGCTTGCGCGGCGCGGCCACGCAGGGCTACATGCACGTCAAGACCGGCACCCTGGATGAGGTATCGGCGGTAGCGGGCTACGTGGTAGGGCAGTCGGGGCGCGTGTATGCGGTGAGCGGAATACTGAACCATGCCCTGGCCGACCGTGGCCCGGGCGTGGAATTGATGGATGCACTGCTTGCCTGGACACGCCAGCAGTGATTGCGGCGGCGCCGGGCAAGCGGCGATCCTGAAAGCCGGTGAGCCGGCGCTATCCGCCGTTATCCGCCGCTATCCGTCGCTATCCGTCGCTATCCGCCATTATTGCAACGATCAGTCCGGTATCGTCACCAGGCCCACCCGGTTGGTGCTGCTCTGGTGGATCAGCAGGTTGTTGTCGCGGGTGACCCACATGTTGCGCACGATGCCCACGCCGCTTGGAATCGCCCAGCTCTGGAAAGTTTCCGTTTCCGGATCGAAACGCACCAGGGCATCGGGGCGCATGCCGGATTCGTTGTACCAGACCTTGTCGTTCACCACGGCGATCGCATAGGGGTGCGAACGCGGCCCGCTGGGTGAATCCCATTCCTTGATTTCGCCATTGGCAGGGTTCAGCCGGCCGATCTTGCCTTGCGTGGAATTGACGTACCAGATCGTGCCCTGGCTGTCGATGTCGAGCCGGCGTATGCGCGAGGCGGTGTTGGGAATGTCGTAATAGCGCACTTCCAGGGTTTCGGGATCCATGGCGCCGATCTTGTTGGTGCCGTTGTAGGCGATCCACAGCGTGCCGGAGGGCGCCACCTTGATGCCGTAGGGGCGCGGTTCGGTGTCGATTTCCTGCAGTTCGCCGGTGGCGGGATCGAGCCGGCCCAGCATGCCGCTGTTCTGTGCGGTGAAGAACAGCTTGCCGTTGGGATGGAACACCGCACTGTGGGGATCCGCCGCCCGGGTGTCGAACTGGGTGATCAGACCGGTGGCGGGGTCGAGCCTGCCGATGGTGCCGTTGCCGTTGCCGGTGTACCAGATGCTGCCGTCGGCGCCAGGCACGATGCTGTGCGGCCGCGCGGTGAACGGCAGATGATATTCCTCCATCGCGCCCGTGGCGGGATCGATCCTGCCCACCAGCGAGGCCCACATGCCGGTCCACCAGATCGAGCCGTCCTGCGCCTCGACGGGATCGCGCGAGCGCTGGCCGCGGGTGGGAACCGTCCATTCCTGGATGTCGATCTGGAGTGGCCCGCTCACCAGCGTGGGCGCGCGGTCGGGGCGCGGCGGGTAGTGGCCGGCCAGATACTGCGCAATGGTGTCGGCCTGCGCCTGGGGCAGGGTCACCATGGAACCGAACACGTCCTTCCAGGCAGCGGCCTCGTAGCCGGCGGAGGTGGTGATGTTGACTGCGGTGTGACACGAGAAGCAGACCGTCTGCACCAGGCTTTTGCCCTCGCCTTCGGGCAATTCCCCCGGTTGTATGGGCTGGGCGGGCAATTCGCCGCAGGCGGCGAAGGCCAGCGACGGCAACAAGGAGCGGGAAAGGATGCGCGTGTTCATGACTGACCCCTCTTTTTGAATGAAGCGCCATGGTAGTGGCCCCGTTCCGGGGAGTCCATGGGACGGCGGGATTCAGGGCTGCAGGAACAGCCGCACCTGCGTGCCCTTGCCCACTTCGCTCTGGATGTCCACCTGCCAGCCGACGCGGTCACAGATGCGCTTGACCAGGTTCAGGCCGAGGCCGTAGCCATCCTTCTTGGTGGTGTAGCTGCGCTCGAACACGCGCGGCAGGTCCTCACGGGGAATGCCGTTGCCGCTGTCTTCCACCATGATCAGCGTGGGCGTGAACGAAATGCGGAGGTAGCCGTTCTGCGTGTGCTCGATGGCGTTGCGCAGCAGGTTGCCGAGCAGGATGCGCATCAGGCTCGGCGCCTGCTCCACCACCACGGCACCGCTTTCCTGGATTTCCACCACGATATGCCGCGCCTGCAGCGCGTTCTGATGGCTGTCGATCAGATCGTCGATCAGCGGACGCAGCGCGCAGCTGTGCTGTTCCTGGATCGTGGTGCCGTCTTCGCGGGACAGGTACAGGGTGGCTTCGATGAACGCCTTCATCTCGGCGCAGGCACGATGGATGCGGCTGCGGGCGCGCTCGGCGGGGCCGCTCAGTGGCGCATTGTCGAGGATGTCCAGCGCGCCAATCATCACCGACAGCGGCGTGCGCAATTCGTGGCTTGCCGCCGCGGTAAACGACCGTTCGCGTTCCACGAAACGATCGAGCCGCGCCAGATATTGATCGAATTCGCCGGCAATGATGCCGATCTCGGTGCCCTGGAAATCCTGCGCGATGCGCACCTGGCGCTGATTTGGCTGAATGCCCGCCAGGCGCCGGGTCAGGGCGCGCACCGGCGCCAGGATCGCACGCGACGCCTGCCAGCCGAGCAGGATCGCCACCAGCAACTGCAGCACGACGCCCCACACCAGCAGGGTCAACACTTCATGCTCCTGCCGTTCCCAGGTGGTGATGTCGTAGGCGAGCACCAGCGGCTTGCCGGCGCTGTCCTCGCCCACTTCCACCTGGTAATAGCGCCCATCGGCATAGGCGCTGTGGTGAGACCCCGGTCCAAGTTCGCGCAGCGCTGCCGGCATGTCGGCCAGGCCTTCGTCGAAATAGAACGCCCAGTTTTCAAATAAATGTTCGACATGGTAATCGCCGGCCTCGCGCTGCTGTTGCAGATCAACGAGCTGGATGCGCACGGTATCGGCGAGCACGGTGGCTTCCAACCGATTCTTGATTTCGAGCACGCCGTAGGCGAGCAGTGTGCTCATGGTGGTGACGATCAGCACCAGCGCCAGGATGATGCGCAGGCGGAGCGTGGTGCGCCAGGGTTCAGCGGGGGTCATACAGCCGATACCCCGAACCGTGCACGGTGTGCAGCAGTTTCGGCTCGTAGTGTTTGTCGATGGCGTTGCGCAGACCGTAGATGTGCGTGCGCAACACGTCCGAGTCGGGCGGTATCTCGCCCCAGATGTGGCGCTCCAATTCTTCGCGCGAGACCACACGATGACTGTTGCCGAGCAGCAGTTCGAGCAACTTGCGCTGTATCGGATTGAGTTCCAGCAGCGCGCCGCCGCGATGGGCCTGCTGGGTGTCGGCGTTGAATTCGAGGTCGGCGAGCTGCAGCACCCGGTGGCGCGTGGCCTGCGTGGCGCGTTTCACCAGCGCCTGCAGGCGCACTTCGAGTTCCTTCACCGAGAAGGGTTTGACGAGGTAGTCGTCGCTGCCGGCGCGGAAGCCGGCCAGCTTGTCGTCGAGCTGGTCGCGGGCGGTGAGCATGAGCACGGGGGTGTAGTTGCCGGCTTCCTCGCGGAGCTTGCGGCAGAGCGTCATGCCGTCCATGCCGGGGAGCATGACGTCGAGCACGATGACGTCGAAGCGGCGGGTGATGGCGAGGTGCAGGCCGCTGATGCCGTCCGCGGCGAAATCGAGGGTGTGGCCCAGGGGTTCGAGATAGTCGGCGATGTTCTCGGCAATGTCGCGGTTGTCTTCGACCACCAATATCTGCATGAGAGGCTCCGGGAAGTGCAGGAGGATGCTACAGCGTGGGTCGAGGATTTGTCAGTAAAGGGTGAAAAATTTGTGAAGTGGTGGGTTGGAGGGTGGCCCGTATTGAGTCTGTGGCAGTCGCTTGGTTGGGGATGAATATTGGCCCGCATCGAGTCTGTTGCAGCCACCAGGCCGGATACCCTTCCGGGGGGACGCTACAAGCACATCCATGTGCGCTCAGTGATGGCCATCCCTGGCCATCAATGCCCCCCGAAAGGGTATCCGGCCTGGCGGCTGCGAGCCGTTGGCATCGAAGTTACGCACGGCATCGTTTCTTTGATCTCTCGTCTATACCCCTTTGACAAAATTTTCACATGCCCCTGCGTAGACTGCCGCGCTGTCATTCGAGCATCGTGGACCGAAAGTATGAGGAACAAACGCATCGTGCATGGCGCGGCGGCGCTGCTGCTGGGAACGCTTGCCGCATTGGCGCGGGCGGAACCGGGCGAGCACGTGCATCTGGAAGTTCAGGAAGGGCTCGATTTTTCCGCCATGCTCCAGGCCGCGCTCGAACGGGCTCCGCAAGCGTTGGAAACGCCGGTGCGCGCGCAGCAGGCGCGGGGCATGCAGGCCGCCGGCAACAGCCTTGTCGCGGGCCGTCCCAGCGTCATCTACAACCTCATCGACGACCGCTGGCGCGACAACACGGGGCTGCGGCAGCAGGATGTCGGCGTGCAGTTACCGCTGTGGCGTCCGGGCGAACGCCGTCAGGCCAGGGCGCTGGGGGAAAACTATCAGGCGCAGGTGACGCTCTGGTCCACCTATCTGCATTGGGAACTGGCCGGCCGCCTGCGCGCCGCGCTCAATGAACTGGAAGCGGCACAGGCCGGGCTCGAATTGGAACGGGAGGCCGGCAGCGCCGCCGAGGAACTGCACCGCATCACCCAGCGTTTGTTCGAAGCCGGCAGCCTGGCGCAACTCGACACGCTGCAAACCCGCACCCTGCTGCTCGAACAGCAGCAGCGCATTCTCGAGACGGAAGCGCGCATGGTCGATGCCGAGCGCACGATTTTCATCCTGACCGGACTCGACCGTCGTCCGGCGGAACCGTTCAGCGAAACGCTCAGTGGCGAGGACGACATTCCGGACAATCATCCCCTGCTGCGCCTGTTGCAGTCCGAAGTGGCCATTGCGCAGGGCAACGTGGCGCAAAGCGCGCTCGATGCCAAGGGCAGTCCTCAGCTCACGCTCGGCAGCCACAGCGAGCGCGGCGATCGTTTTCAGCCAAGCAACGACAGCGTGATGTTGTCGGTCAGCATTCCGATCGGCGGCAGGCAACTGGTGGACAGCCGCACCAGCAGCGCGCGGCGGGAGCAAGTGGATGCCGAGGTGGAACTGCGCCGCAACCGCATCGAGCTGCAGCGTCTGCTGGCCGAAGCGGAGCATGGCTTGTTCATCAATGAACAGGCGCTGCCGCTGGCGCAGGAACAGAACACCCTGGCCGAACAGCGCCGTGCGATGGCGGAGTCGGCGTTCGAAGGCGGCGAGCTTACGCTGGCGCAGGTGCTTGCCGCGGTGCAGGACGCCATCGGCGCGCGCCAGGCCTTGCGTAGATTGCAGCTGGAGCGCGACCGGCTCGTCAGTGAATACAACCAATTGATCGGAGTGCTGCCATGAAACGCCTGTCCCTATTGCTACTGTGCGCCGCCTGTTGCGGTGCCCAGGCCCAGGTGCTGAGCAATCCGGACCAGGCCACCATGAATCGTCTTGGCCTGGTGCTGGCCACCGTGCAGCCCGCCACCGCCGACAGCGGCACGGTGGTATCGGCGCAGGTGCTGGTGTCGCCCTTGCAGCCGGATGCGCTGGTGGCGCGTTTTGCGGGCGTTCTGGAATCCTGGCAGGTGGCGCCGGGCGATGCGGTGGAAGCCGGTGCCGTGCTTGGCACGGTGCACAGCCAGGAAGTGTTGCAGCTGCAGCAGGCGTGGTTGCAGGCCGATGCCGCGCTGACGCTGGCCCACAATGCCGAGGCGCGCGATCGCCGCTTGTTCGACGACGGCATCATCGCCGCCCGGCGCCTGCAGGAAACCGAACAGGAGTATGCGGCGGCCAAGGCCAGCGCCGCGGCACTGCGCGCGCAGCTGACGCTTGCGGGTCTGGCGTCGGGCAGCGGTTTCAGCGCGGATTCGCCGCAGCTTGGCGTCTATACCTTGCGCGCGCCGATGGACGGCACGGTGGGCCGGCTGGAAGTGGCGGTGGGGTCCGCGATCAGTGTGGATCAAACACTGCTGCGTTTTGGCGCGGCGCAATTGTGGTTGCAGGCCGATCTGCCCGCGCCTTTGGCCACAGGACTCACCATTGGACAGCGGCTGAGCGTGCCGGGCGTGGACACGCCGCTGACGCTGCGTCAGATCGATCGCCAGGTGGACCGTCGCACGCAAACGCTTGGCATTCGCGCCGAATTCGACGGTCCCGTACCGCTGCATGCCGGCGAGATCGTCTCGCTGGTGCTCTCGCCCACCGCTGGTGGTTGGCGCATTCCCGCCGATGCCGTGGTGCACGATGGCGCTGAGACCGCAGTGTTCCTTCGCACTGCCGCCGGCATCGAGCGCAAGGTGCTCGAATTGCAGCCGCTTGGCGCCGATTATCTTGCGCCGGAAGGCGCGCTTGCCGGCAACGAACAACTGGTGGTGCGCGGCGCCAGCCTGCTCAAGGGGATGGTGCTTGGATTGGGAGGCGAATGATGTTCGCCGGCCTCATCCAGTTTGCGCTGACCCAGCGCCTGCTTACTTGCCTGCTGGCGCTGCTGCTTGCCGGCTTCGGCGCCAGCGCCATGCTGCAATTGCCGATCGATGCGTTCCCCGATATTTCACCCACGCAGGTAAAGGTGATCATCAAGGCGCCGGGTATGACGCCGGAGGAAGTGGAAACGCTGATCACCAATCCGCTGGAAGTGGAACTGCTCGGCATTCCGCAGCAATCCATCCTGCGTTCCATTTCCAAGTATGCGCTCAGCTCGATCACGCTCGATTTCGAGGAAGGCACCGACATCTACTGGGCGCGGCAGCAGGTGGGCGAGCGGCTCGGCAACGTGTGGGAGGAACTGCCGGGCAGCATCAGCGGCGGCCTGGCGCCGATGAGCACGCCGCTTGGCGACATGTTCATGTTCACCATCGAGAATCCGGCGCTGTCGCTCGAGGAAAAACGTTTCCTGCTGGACTGGACCATTCGCCCCGCGCTGCGCACCGTGCCCGGCGTGGCCGACGTCAACGCGCTTGGCGGCTATGTGCGTACGTTCGAGGTGAAGCCGAAGCGCGAGCGCATGACCTTGCTGGGTTTCACCCACGACGACCTGGTACAAGCGCTGGAACTGAACAACCGCAACGACGGCGCCGGCCGCATCGACCAGGGCGAGGAAGCGATACTGGTGCGTGTCACCGGCGCGATCGTGAATGTGGAAGATCTCGGCCGCATTCAGGTGCGCAATGGCGACGGCGTGCTGCTGCCGCTCACCGAACTGGCGGAAGTGAAGCTTGGCGAACTCGAACGCTACGGCACGGTTACCGCCGATGGCGTGGAAGAAGCGGTGCAGGGGCTGGTGATCAGCTTGCGCGGCGCCAATGCCGATGCCGTGGTGGAAGGCGTGAATGCCAAGCTGGCGGAGCTGGAAGCCACGCTGCCGCAGGACACCAGCATGAACGTGTTCTACGACCGCAGCGTGTTGATCGGCGGTGCGGTGAAAACCGTGGCCAAGGCGCTGCTGGAAGCCGTGGTGCTGGTGGTGGTGCTGTTGGGGTTGTTCCTCGGCAACGTGCGCGCGGCGTTGACGGTGGCGCTGGTGCTGCCGCTCTCCGCGCTCTTTACCTTCATCCTCATGAACCGGCTGGACATGAGCGCCAACCTGATGAGCCTCGGGGGGCTCGTGATCGCCATCGGCATGCTGGTGGATTCCTCGATCGTGATCGTGGAAAACGTGGTGTCCACGCTGGCGCACGCGAAGGCCAGGCGTTCGCCCCTGCCGCTGTTGCACCTGGTGTTCCGCGCGGTGAAGGAAGTGGCGGTGCCGGTCACCTCCGGGATTTTCATCATCATGATCGTGTTCCTGCCCCTGCTCTCGCTCGAGGGGTTGGAAGGCAAGCTGTTCCGGCCGGTGACCCTGACCATCGTGTTCGCGCTGGCCGGTTCGCTGCTGCTGTCGCTGACGCTGATTCCCGTAGTGGCGTCCTGGAGCCTGAGCGCCGACGCGCACGCCGAGCCCTGGCTGAGCCGCAAGCTCGACGCGCTGTACCGGCCCACGCTTGGCCGCGCCTTGCACGATCCCAAGCCGGTGCTGGCGGGTGCGGCGCTGTTGCTGGTGCTGACGGCGTTGCTGTTTCCCTTCGTCGGCAAAACCTTCATGCCCACCATGGACGAAGGCGACCTGATCATCCAGACCGAAAGCATTCCCTCGGTCAACCTGCGCAGCAGTACGCGCCAGGTGCTGTTGATCGAAGAAGCGATCATGAACGCGGTGCCGGAAGTGTTGCGGGTGGTATCGCGCACCGGCTCTGACGAGATCGGCATGGACCCCATGGGCCTGAACGAAACCGATATGTTCCTGCAACTGCGTCCGCGCCATGAGTGGGAAGCCGGCGACAAGCAGGGCATCGAAGACAAGCTGCGCGCGGTGATGAACAGTTTCCCCGGCATCAACTTCGGCTTCACCCAGCCGATCGACATGCGCGTGTCGGAAATGCTCACCGGTTCGCGCGGCGACGTGGCCATCAAGATCTTCGGCGACGACCTCGACATGCTGAGCCACTATGCCGACGCCATGGCCGCCCTCATCAATCAGGTGCCGGGCAGCATCGACACCATCGCCACCATCAATGAAGGCGCGCAGTACCTGCAGGTGGAAGTGGATCGCCTGCGCGCGGGCGAGCTTGGCCTCGATGCCGATGCCCTGCAGACGCAGCTGCGCGCCGAAATCGAAGGCTACCGCGTGGGCACCGTGATCCAGGGCAGCGCCCGCGTGCCGCTGATGCTGCGCTATCGTCCGCTGGTGGGAGACGGCGAAACCGCGCTGCGGCAGAATCTCGTCACGCTGCCCGACGGCGGCTACGTGCCGCTGGCGGAAGTGGCGCGGATCCAGCGCGTGGAAGGCCCGGTGGTGATTTCGCGTGAAGGCGGCCAGCGCTTTGCCGTGGTGCGCACCAACGTGGAAGGGCGCGACCTGGTCGGCTTCGTGGCCGAAGCGCAGCAGGCGGTGGCCCGGCAATTGGATCTCGCCGAAGGCTACACGCTGGAATGGGGCGGCGAATTCGAAAACCAGCAGCGCGCGGCGGCCCGGCTGGCGCTGGTGGTGCCGGTGGCGCTGCTGCTGATCGCCTTCATCCTGTTCCTGACGTTCCGTTCCGTCAAACAGACGCTGATCATCCTGTCCATGATTCCCTTTGCGCTCACCGGCGGTTTGATCGCGCTGTGGCTCACCGGCGAATTCCTGTCGGTGCCGGCGTCGGTGGGTTTCATCGCCCTGCTTGGCATCGCGGTGCTCAACGGCGTGGTGATGCTGTCGTACTTCAACCAGCTGTTGGCCAAGGGCCTGCACATCGACCAGGTGGTATTCGACGGCGCGCTGCGGCGCCTTAGACCAGTGATGATGACGGCCAGCATCTGTGCGCTTGGCCTGGTGCCGCTGCTGCTTGCCACCGGTCCCGGTTCGGAAATCCAGAAGCCGCTTGCCATCGTGGTGGTGGGCGGCCTGATCAGTTCCACCGTGCTCACGCTGTTCCTGATGCCGCTGATCTACCGGCATTTCCATCGCACTCCCGCCGCTGCCTGAGGTATTCCATGCACACCATGCTGGTTCTGAACGTTGCCCCCGAACTCGAGGAAGAGCTGGTGGACTGCCTGCTGGAACTGCCCGAGGTGGAAGGCTTCAGCTCCTATCACGTATACGGCCACGGCAGCGGTGGCCTGAACACCCTTGCCGAACAGGTGCGCGGACGCCGCAAGCGCATGCAGGTGGAGATGATCGTGGCCTGCGAGGCGGTGCCGCGCATTCTCGCGCAGGTGAAGACGCAGGTGGGCGGCGATGGCGTGTACTGGGAACAGCTGGTCCACAACCGCGGGCGCCTGGGTACGCCAGGCGATTAGGCGGTCGACTGCGCTTGGCGGCTCCGCAAACGCCGGCGAGCCGCTTGCCCCTCACTCGTACCGCAGCATCCGGATCGGATGCTGCGACACCGCCCGCTGGCAATGCGCGAAAACCGTTACCAGCGCCAGACAGATGATGCCCGCCAGACAGGAAGCGTAGAGCCCTACCGGAAAGCCCGGCGTTTCCTGGAACGTGCTGTAGAACGAGCTGATGAAATAAAGCGCGATGGGCAGCGCCAGCGCGAACGACGCCACCACCGGCAGCGTGAACTGCGCCAGCAGCAGGCCCAGGATCGAACGTCTGGAGCCGCCCAACACCTTGCGGATGGCGATGGATTTCGAGCTGCGGTCGCAGACGAAGCTGGCTTGGGCATAGATGCCGATCACCGCGGTGCAGAAGAACACGATGGCGGCCATCGAGGCCGCCAGCGCCAGGCTTTGCGTCTTGCCTGCGATTTCCGCGCTGATCACTTCCTCCATGAACGAAGCATTGAAAGGCACGCTGGGAAGATGCCGGTTCCACACCGCTCTGATGCGCTCAACTGCGTCCGGGCCGTAATCTTCGCGCAGCCGCAGCGTGAGGTTGCGCAAGGGCTGCGCCGTGCCCTGCAGCACCGCCACGGACCTCACGGCGCTTTCCATCGGCGAGAACATGAAATCCTCCACGACGCCAATGACCGTGTAGGTGATGTCGTCCTTGTCCATCGAGTAACGGAAAGGCTGGCCGATGGCGCTTTGTGGCGTGTCGAAACCAAATCGGCTGAGGGCATTGCGGGTGAGCAGGATGCCGGGATTGTGGCTCGTCTCGCCGTCACCGCCGATCAATTCAGAAGGGCCAATCAGTTCAGAAGGATAGTCCAAGGAAAAGTTGCGTCCGGCGAGCAGCGGAATCCTATAGGTGGACAGAAAGCTGGGATCGACCCGGATGTGCGACACGGTGAGATCCACCGGCTCCCCCTCGCCGATGCGCACCCAATTGGTGAAGCCGCCGGTGGCAGGCGGATTGACGGAAAGCGCGGCAAGGGCTTCCACCTCGGGAATCTGTTCCAGTTCGTTCTTCAGCGCCTGGAAACCGCCGGTGTTGGAATCCGGCCCGTCGAAGCGCGTATCGGTGAGGACCAGGTTGTGCGGATCGAAACCGGCCCTGGCGTTCTGCAGCAGATTTACCTGCAAATAGATGCCAAGCACCATCAGCGCGGACAGCGTGGAAATGGCGAACTGGAAGAACACCACCGCGCTGCCCGCGCGCCAGCTGAAGCGCGCGGCGGCCGGCCTGAAGGCACGTCCCTTGACGGCATCCTGGCTCGAAAACAGCACGGGCGCGGCGCTGACGAAGGCGCAGATCAACAGAATCATCAGCGCCACCCAGCCCCAGACGTCGAAGGTCAGCACGTCCGCGACCGTCATCGGCACGGCCACCACCGCCGCGAAGGCGGGCACCAGCGCATACAGCAACTGCACGGACAACAGCACCGCCGGCGCGCTCACGATCAGTGATTCCGCCACCAGCTGCAGGAGCAGCGCGGATTTGGTGGCGCCGAACGAGGCCCGTACGCCAAGCTCCTTGAGCCTGAGCTGCAACTGCCCCACGGTCAGGCTGACGTAATTGACGCAGGCGCCGAGGATCACCAATGTCGACAGCATCCAGATGCCGAGGTAGGTGTTACGGCGCGTGTAGTCGTCGCCGTTGACGTTGCCGGTGAGCGGGTCCAGGTAGACTGCCGACAGCGGTTGCAGAAACAGCGTGAAGTGATTGCGTTCCAGAATCGGCAGGTCCGCCTCCGGCGAGCGGCGGTAGGCGAAATCGTGCAGGTCGTCGTTCACCGCATGCGCGTTGGCCGGATCGTCGAACTTCACGAACAGCGTGTAGCGGTTGAACATGATCCACAGCTGGTTGTGCAAGGTGCCCTCGCCGAGCACCCGCTCGGTGGTATCGAAGGACACCAGCGCTTCCATGGGAAAGTTCGTCTGCTTGGGCAGGTCGCGGAACACGCCGCTCACCGCCAGGTAGTGAGCCTGGTCCAGCGTGAGCGTTCTGCCCACCACGCCGGTGCTGGTGCCGAAATACTTCACTGCCGCCGCTTCGGACAGCACGATCTTGTTGGGGCCGCTCAAAGCGCTGGCGGGATCGCCCTGCACCAGGTCGAGGCTGAACACGGCAATGGCGCCTTCGTCCGCGAAGAAATATTCCTGGTCGTAGGCCGTAAGCTCGTCGGCGAGCACGCCATTGCGCCCCACCAGCACGGCGGTGTTGGCGTACAAGCCCTCGTATTCGCGCTTGAACGGTTCCACCCAGGCATTCGAGCCGAAGTCGTAGCGCACCCGGTCGCCGTTTTCCCGGCTGACGTATTCGCCCACCAGACGGTAGAGACTGTCGCGATCGGCAATGTGCGCATCGTAGTTTTTAACGAAGTCCACGTAGGCGATCAGCAGCGCGAACGCCATGATGCCAAGCGCCAGGCCCAATACCTTGATGGCGTAGTAGAGCGGCTGCTTCGCCGCCCAGGAGATTGCGACACGAAAATTTGCCAGGAACATGCGGGGGCCTTTGGTCGGGCTTGTGATTCTACGTTGTGAATGCGTCGGGGCAATTCATTGCCCCCGATTGGCAGCAATGAACGTGCCATAAAATTTTCCCGGCAAATCATTTGGTTGAAATAAGGCGTGCGGAAAAATCGCCCGCAAATGAACGCTTGCTGTACGTTGCCGGACAGTTGGCGGCCAGCCTGGTCAAAAACTTTCTCTGCCCGCGACCGGTGCGCCGCTGCGCCACGGTCCGATGTTTCCAGGGATGGGCGAAAACCGGAATCTGCGTCCAGACTGGGACAAGGACAAAACGAGCCAAGGAGATGGCCATGCCGGAATCAGCAGGTTCCTGGGGATCTCTCTCCGGCCTTTCTTTACGACAACGCCGCCTGAGTCCGTCGGCGTCCCGCTTGCCCCATGCCTTGTGCAGGCGCCAGGCCGACTGGCTACAATCCGGCCATGTCGACTCATCAGAACAAGGTGTTGCAGCAGTGGCCGGTGGGCTTGCTCAAGCCCTTGCTGGCCGCCTGGGGCTTGTTCTGGCTGTTGATGATCCTGGTGGCCGTGCACGACAACTTCGGCGGCCCCGTCGTCCGCTGGTGGCAACCCTTAGTGTGGGAGGGCTCATCGGCGCTGGTGCTGACGGCGCTGCTCGTGATCATGCTGCGGTACAGCCGGCGCCAACAGGCGCTTCTCGCCACGCCCTGGCGCTGGTTTTGGCAGCATTTGCAATGGCTGCCGCTGTTGTCCGGGTTGTTCGTACTGCTGACCTATGGTCTGCGCCATCTGGCCTATGGACTGGCCGGTCTGACCTACGAGCACGAAGGCTGGCTGATGATTTGGGCCTATGAAACGCTGAAACTGGCGCTGTTCCTTGGCCTGTGGCTTGGCGTTCTGTTCGGACTGCAATTTTTTGCCGGTTGGCATGAGCAGCAGGGCAGGTTGCTGGCGGCGCAGCGGACACTGGCCGAGGCCAGACTGCTGCAATTGAAATCGCAATTGCAGCCGCACTTTCTGTTCAACACACTCAATACCATCTCAGCCCTTATTCCCACCGATCCCGAGCGTGCCGATGTGCTGGTGAACCGGCTGGCCGATTTGCTGCGCGGCTACCTCTCTCTGGATGCCGCCACGCTGGTACCGCTGCGCGAAGAAGTGCGCCTGCTGCAGCATTATGCCGACATCATGACCAGCCGTTTCGCACCGCGCGTAGCCGTGCGCTGGCAATTGGCAATAGCGGCCCTCGAGCGCAGTGTGCCGCCATTGCTGCTGCAGCCATTGCTGGAAAATGCTTTCCGTCACGGCGTGGAACCGTCATTGGCGCCGGTCACTATCGACATCGATGCCCGTGTTGACGACGACGTGCTGGTATTGCGGCTCCGTAATGCGCCGGCTGCTGGTGGCCATCGTGCGGGCGCGGCCACCGATGGCAATGGCATTGGTCTGCGCAATTGCCGGGAGCGGCTGCGTGCACAGTATGGACTTGCCGCGTCGCTCACCACGGAGCAGCAGGGGGATGCCTTTATTGTGACGATCCGCATAGGAGCTTCGCCATTATGATTCGCGTGGTGATCGCCGATGATGAAGCGCCTGCCCGGCTCAAACTGACGCGCTGGTTCGGCATGCAGGCGGATGTGCTGGTGGTGGGCGAAGCGGCCGACGGCCTGGCTGCCGTGCAAGCGCTGGATAGCCAGCGCCCGGATCTGTTGCTGCTCGACATCCGCATGCCTGGGCTCAGCGGCATCGAACTTGCCGCGCAGCTCGACCCGGCCATTGCGCCGCTGCTGGTATTCATCACCGCCTACGACGAATACGCGGTCACTGCCTTCGAACTGGCAGCGCTCGATTACCTGCTCAAGCCGTTCGACAATGCGCGCCTGGCGAAGATGCTGGATCGCGTCCGTGCCCGGCTGCGTAGCGGCGCCTCCGCCGAAAGCGCGGTGCATGTAGAAAACGCAGTGCAGGTGGCGCAGCGGCTGCAGCAAGCACGCGGTCCGCTGACTCGGCTGGTGGTGCCGGCCGGTGAGCATTTGCAGGTGATAGCCGTCGACGCCATCGACTGGATCGAGAGCGATGACAACTATGTGCATCTGCACCTGGCGCAGAAACGCCACACATTGCGGCGGCCCTTGCAGGAACTGTTGGCCCAGCTCGATCCGGATCGTTTCGTGCGCATCCACAAATCGGTGGCGGTCAACATCTCTGCCATCGCCACGCTGGAACCCTTGTTCAAGGGCGACCATGAAGTCACCCTGCACAGCGGCAAGGTGTTGCGGCTCAGCCGCCGTTTCAAGGCCGGCTTGTTCACCCGGCTCGGCAGAACCGTCCCGCTTGCCCCATAACCGCTGCGCGCTGGAGCGCCGCCCGAATAATGGCAATTTTCCATAAAGGAGGAATTGCCATGCATCCCGATACTCCCTTGAAGCAAAACGAGCGCTGGCACTTCTTCGACTGGCTGCGTGTCATCGCCATCGGCTTTCTGTTCATGTTCCATGCCGGCATGTTGTTCGTCGGCTGGGGCTGGCACATCGTCGATGGTAATGTGGTGCATGCGCTGGACTTGCCGATGGACATCGCCCATCGCTTGCGCATGCCGTTATTGTTCGTCATCGCTGGCGCCACCTTGTGGCTCATGCTTGGCCGCCGCACCGCCTGGCAGGTGGCGGGCGAGCGTGCCAGACGGCTGCTGGTGCCTTTGCTGTTTGGGATGCTGGTCGTCGTGCCGCCGCAGATTTACATCGAGAGTCTATTTCGCCACCAGTGGGAGGGTGGCTATCTGGCCTTCTATTGGCAGCGTGTCTTGCAGTTCAGGCCGTATCCGCAAGTGGATTTTGGCTGGCACCATCTTTGGTTCATCGTCTACCTGTTCCTCTATGCCGTGCTGCTGTTGCCGTTGCTGGCATGGTGGCGGCGGCGCCGGGCACGGCGGCCGGGCTGGTGGCTGCTGTTGCCCGGCTTGCCGCTCGGTATCAATGAGGCGCTGCTGAAGCCGCATTTTCCCGAAACCCATAATCTGGTGAGCGACTGGTACATCTTCAACCACTATGCGCTGCTGTTCGTGTTCGGCTTCTTCCTGGCGTGGCTGCCAGGCGCGTGGGATTGGCTGCAACGCTATCGGCGGCGGTTGCTGGGGTTGGCGGTGACCGCCACCGGCGTCATCTTCTCCTTGAAGGCCGTGCACGTGTGGCACAACGACACGCGGCATGATGCGATTGGCGCCTGCCTGTTCACCTGGTGGTGGGTGCTGGTGTTCCTGGGGTATGGCAAGCAATGGCTGTCATTCCGCAACCGGGCGCTGGACTACCTGGGCGAAGCCAGCTATCCGCTCTATATCCTGCACCAGAGTGTGATGATAGTGCTGGCCTGGCAGGTGATACGGCAGCCATGGCCGTGGGGTGTCAAATATGGCGTGGTGCTGTTCGGCACCCTGGCGGTGTCACTGACGATCTACGAGGTTCTGGTACGGCGGTTTGCAGTGACGAGGCTGTTGTTCGGCATGAAGCCATTGCAATCGAGAATGCGCTGCAAGTAATCCCGGACGCATCGGTCAACTTCCCGGCAAGGCGGGGAATACCGTGCACCGATTGTGGAAGTTGCGGTTTTGGGGGGTGGCCGGGGGCAAAAACTTTTCCGGCGCCTGCTGACAGGGTAGGTGTCCTCGCCTAGAATGACCCGCCAGTCATATTCATACCTGGAAGTATTTCATGACCGTCCCTCGCTCCCGGACCCGGCCGGCCTTTGCCGGCCCTTTGCTGTTTGCTGTTCTCAATGTTTTGGCCTTTTCCCTGCACGCCCAGCCGCAGGGCGGGGGATCGTCGCTCGACGCCGAAGCTTCCCTGACCGTCAATGCCGACGTGGTGGAAGCCGGCGACTTTACCCGCTACATCACCCTGAGCGGCACCATTCACCCGTGGCAGGAAGTGCTGATTGCCGCCGAGGTGGGCGGCTATCGCGTGGAGGAAGTGCTGGTGGACGTGGGCGACGACGTGCAGCGGGGGCAGGAACTGGTGCGCCTGTCCACCGCGCTGCTGCAGTCCGCCCTGCAGATGAGCGAGGCCACGCTGAAGCAGCGCGAGGCCGCGGCTCACAACGCGCGCATGGCGTACGAGCGCGGCACGTCGCTGGCCGGTAAGAACCTGCTGTCTGCCGCCGATCTCGACCAGCTCAACAGCGAGGCGCAGGGCGCCGAAGGCAGCGTGGAAGCCGCCAGGGCCGATCTCGAGTCCGCGCGTTTGCGCCTGGAATATGCCCGGGTGCTGGCGCCCGACGACGGCGTGATTTCCAGCCGCACCGTGAGCGTGGGGCAGATTGCGCAGGCGGGCACGGAAATGCTGCGCCTGCTGCGGCAAAGTCGCGTCGAATGGCGCGGTGAAGTGCCCGAATCGCTGTTGCCCGAGCTGGAGCCGGGCCAGCAGGTGAGCGTGACCAGTGTCGACGGTCGGGAACATACCGGCCGCATCCGCATCGTGGCGCCCACCGTGGACGTGAACACCCACACCGGGCTGATCTACGTGGACGTGGAGGCCGATCCCGCGCTGCGTCCCGGCATGTTCGCGCGCGGCAGGATCGCGCTTGGCCAGAGCCAGGCCATCCTGGTGCCGCTCAGTGCGCTGGTCAGCAGCGACGGCTACAACTATGTGTTCGTGCTGGACGACAAGCGCGTCGTGCATCGCCAGATGATCCAGACCGGCGCCATCCAGGGCGACGAGATCGAGGTGCTCTCCGGCCTGCAGAACGGTGCGCGCATCGTTACCAACGGCGCGGGCTTCCTCAAGGATGGCGATCTGGTGAATCTGGTCGAGGTCCGCTGATATGAATTTCGTAACCTGGTCCATCCGCAACCCGGTGCCGGTGGTGATGATGTTCATCGCCCTCACCATCGCCGGGCTGGTGAGCTTTCCCCGCCTGGGGGTGCTCGACCGTCCCGACATCGAATTTCCGGCCATCGTGGTCACCGTGACCTATGCCGGCGTAGCGCCCTCGCAGATGGAATCGGAGGTGACCCGCCGCGTCGAGGATGCGGTGGCCACCATCGCCGGCATCGAGGAACTGCGTTCCACGGTCAACGAGGGCGCGTCCACTACGGTGATCCAGTTCATCTTCGGCACCGATCTCGACCAGACCATGGACGAGGTGCGCGACGCGCTCACCACCATCCGCGCCGACCTGCCGCAGGACGCCAACGAACCCATCGTATCGCGCGCCACCACCGCAGGTTTGCCGGTGGTCACCTGGACGGTCAGTTCCGACCGGATGACGGACACCGAGCTGTCCTGGTTCGTGGATCTGGAACTGGCGCGCGAACTGACGGCGGTGCCGGGCGTGGGCCGTTTTACCCGCGTGGGCGGCGTGGATCGCGAAATCCGCGTGGATCTCGATCCGGACCGCATCGCGGCGCTGCGCACCACCGCCACGGACGTTTCGCGGCAGCTGCGCCGCATCCAGGCCGAATACCCCGGCGGCGAGGCCAGGCTTGGGGGGTTGGAACAAACGGTACGCACCACCGGCATCGTCAGTTCGGTGGAAGAGCTGAAGGCGTTGCCGATCCTGCTGCCGGATGGCCGCAGCGTGCGGCTGGACGTATTGGCCGAGGTGCGCGACCAGGCCAGCGAACAACGGTCGGCGGCATTGCTGGACGGCAAGCCGGTGGTGGGCTTCCAGGTGGTGCGTGCCTGGGGCGCCAGCGCGCTGGACGTGGCCGAGCAGAGCCGCGCCGTGGTGGAAGCGCTCAAACTCAAGTACCCGGACGTGGAATTCGCCGAAGCCAGCAACACGGTCGAGTACATCCAGGTGTCCTACGACGCCTCCATGGAAATGCTGATCGAAGGCGCCATTCTGGCGGTGCTGGTGGTGTGGGTGTTCCTGCGCGACTGGCGCGCCACCCTCATTTCCGCTGCCGCCTTGCCGCTGTCGATCATCCCCACGTTCTGGGTAATCTATCAATTCGGTTACACGCTCAACATTCTCACCCTGGTGGCGCTGACTCTGGTGGTGGGCATCCTGGTGGACGATGCCATCGTGGAGGTGGAGAACATCGTGCGGCATTTGCGCCAGGGCAAGACGCCACGGCAGGCGGCCATGGACGCGGCCATCGAGATCGGCCTGGCGGTGGTGGCCACCACGCTGACCATCTGCGCCGTGTTCGTGCCGGTGGCGTTCATGGGCGGCATCGCCGGCGAATTCTTCCGGCCCTTCGGTTTTACCGTGGCGATCGCCGTGCTGTTCTCGCTGCTGGTGGCGCGCATGCTCACGCCGATGATGGCGGCCTATCTACTCAAGCCGAATCATGAAGAAGAGAAGCAGCCCTGGCTGCTGCGCTGGTACATCGACAAGGTCACCTGGTGCCTGCGGCATCGCCTGATCGTGGTGATCGTGTCCAGCGTGGTGATGGGCGTGATGCTGTCCTTGTTCCGCCTTCTGCCTACCGGCTTCGCGCCGGCCGGCGACAACGGCTTCACCCAGCTGTCGGTGGAGCTGCCGCCGGGCGCGCGTCTGGAAGACACCTTGCGCGTAAGTGAACAGGCGCGCCGCATCATCAGCGATATGCCGGAAGTGAGCAGTGTGTTCACCACCGTGGGGTCCGGCAGCGGCGGTTCGGTGCGCAGCGCCACGCTCACCATCCAGCTCGACAATACCGAGGGCGTCAAGGGCCTGCAGCAGATCTTCGAGCGGAAGGCGGCCGATGCCATCCGCGTGATTCCCGGCGCGCGCCTGCAGTTCCAGGGCGGCGGTGGCGGCGACCGGCTGGAAATGACGCTGGTGAGCGACAACCCCGAACGGCTCGATGCGGCCGCGGCAGCGGTGGAGCGCGAACTGCGCACCATCGCCGGTCTCGGCTCGGTGAACAGCAGCGCGGCGCTGTTGCAGCCGGAAATCGTCATCACCCCCGATCCGCTGCGCGCCGCCGAACTGGGCGTGACCACCGACCAGCTCAGCACTGTGACCCGTATCGCCACGGCCGGCGACGTAAGTACCGGGCTGGCACGCTTCAACCTGGACAACCGCCAGATTCCGATCCGCGTGCGCCTCAACGATACCGCGCGCAGCGACATCGAACGCCTCAGCCTGCTGACAGTGCAGGGCAGCGGTGGGCCGGTGCCGCTGATGAACGTGGCGGATGTGCGCCTGGGGTCCGGGCCGGCGCAGATCACCCGCGTCAACCGCAGCCGCAACATTACCCTGAGTGCCAATCTCAATGGTTTGCCGCTCGGCGACACGCTGCAGCGTGTGGAAGGCTCTGACGCCATGCGCAACCTGCCGGAAGGCGTGAGCTTCCTGCGTACCGGCGATGCGCGCTTCATCCAGGATATCTTCGGCCGTTTCGCTTTGGCGATGATGATCGGCGTGATGTCGATCTACGCGGTTCTGGTATTGCTGTTCCACAAGTTCGTGCAGCCGCTCACCATCCTGTCGGCATTGCCGCCTTCCGCGGCGGGGGCCATCGTGGCGCTGCTGGCGGCGGGCTACGGGTTGGCGATCAACTCGCTGATCGGGCTGCTGATGCTGATGGGGATCGTCACCAAGAACTCCATCCTGCTGGTGGAGTACGCGATCATGGCGCAGCGCGACCACGGCCTGGGGCTACGGGAAGCGATGCTCGATTCCTGCGCCAAGCGGGCGCGGCCGATCGTGATGACGTCGATCGCCATGGGGGCGGGCATGCTGCCGGTGGCCTTGGGGTGGGCGGGGGATCCGAGTTTTCGGGCGCCGATCGGGGTGGCGGTGCTTGGCGGGCTGATGGTGTCGACCATGGTGAGCCTGTTCATCGTGCCGGTGTTCTTCACTTTAGTGGAAGATGGCTTGGCATTGTTGCAGAAGCGCCTGGGGCATTGGCTGCCCAGTCACGAAGCGGATGACGCCGGGCGTGCTGCGCCGGTATCGAAGTAAATTGTCTTTGGGGGATTGGTCAGTATCGGTATCAGTTGTCTTTGGGGGGGGTTGGTCCGCATCGATACCGTTGCGCCTCTGTCCTCCCTTTTGACCATCCAGGGGACGCTACAAGCACATCCCTGTGCGCTCGGTGATGGCCATCCCTGGCCATCAACGCCCCTGGATGGTCAAAAGGGACGACAGAGGCTTGGCGTCACGCTTCAGTGTTCCGCACCAGAATGCAGGTGCGGGTAGAATTTTATTGGAACGGATGACGCAGAATGATGGTCTCGTCGCGATCCGGGCCAGTGGAAATGATGTCCACCGGCGCCTCCACCTGCTCCTCGATGAAGCGAATGTAGCGGCGGGCGTTTTCCGGCAGGGCGTCGATCGAGCGGGCGCCGAAGGTGCTTTCCTGCCAGCCGGGCAGTTCCTCGTAGACCGGTTCCAGCGTGCCGTAGGATTCGAAGTTGGTCAGGCACGCCAGCGAACTCCCGCCCACGCCTTTGTAGCCCACGCACACCTTCACCGTTTCCAGGCCGTCGAGCACGTCGAGCTTGGTCAGGCACAGGCCCGACACGCTGTTGATGCGGATGGCCAGTCTTACCGCGGCGGCGTCGAACCAGCCGCAGCGGCGGTTGCGGCCGGTGGAGGCGCCCACTTCCTGGCCTTTCTGGAATAGTTTCTCCCCGATATCGTCAAACAGTTCCGTGGGGAACGGACCGCTGCCCACGCGCGTGGTGTAGGCCTTGGTGATGCCGAGCACGTAGTCGAGAAACAGCGGACCATAGCCGCTGCCGGTGGCGGCGCCGCCGGCGGTGGTGTTGGAGGAGGTGACGTACGGATAGGTGCCGTGGTCGATGTCGAGCAGCGAGCCCTGGGCGCCTTCGAACAGGATGTTGGCGCTCTGCTTGCGGGCATTGTGCAGTTCGTCGATGGTGTCGCCCACCATGGGACGGATGCGTTCCGCCATCGCCAGGTGGCTGTCGAGTATTTCCTGGTAGTCCAGCGCCGGCATCTTGTAGTAATGGGTGAGCGTGGAGTTGTGATAGTCCAGCACTTCGCGCAGGCGTTCGGCAAAATGCGCGGCGTGCAGCAGTTCGCCGAGGCGGATGCCGCGGCGCGCCACCTTGTCTTCGTAGGCGGGGCCGATGCCGCGGCCGGTGGTGCCGATGCGGGCGGCGCCTTTTTGCTGTTCACGCGCCTGATCGAGGGCGATGTGATAAGGCAGGATCAAGGGGCAGGCGGCGCTGATGCGCAGGTACTTGCACACTTCGATGCCTTCGGCCTCGACCTCATCGATTTCCTTCAGCAGCGCCGTGGGCGAGAGCACCACGCCATTGCCGATGATGCAGCTGACGCCGTCGCGCAGGATGCCCGAGGGCAAGAGGTGCAGCACGGTTTTCTTGCCGCCGATGACCAGGGTGTGGCCGGCATTGTGCCCGCCCTGGAAGCGAACCACGTGGGAGGCCTTTTCCGTCAGCAGGTCGACGATCTTGCCCTTGCCTTCGTCACCCCATTGTGTGCCCAGAACTACTACGCTTTTGCCCATGTCTATGCCTTCATGCCGTCAGTGGAATGCCGCGATGGAGGCGGCCGATGTTCGTGTTCAGTTCAGTGGTTCGACGATCCAGGCGCCGTCGGGCGCCTGTCGCAGCATGGCGCTGCAGTCTTGCGCGCGGGCGCTGGCGGGATCGGCGTCGTAGCCTTGCACCACCGCCTTGCCGTCGCCGCGTAATTGTTCCGCCAGCACTTGCAGCGCGGCGTCGTGCGCGGCTGGCGCATAGATGCGTTCGCAGGTGGCGAAGTGGCGCTGGCCGAGCCGCAGCAGGGTTTTCAGGTCGGCATCGAAGCCGGTGGCGGGGCGGCTGCGCCCGAATGCGGCGCCGATGCCGTCATAGCGGCCGCCGTTGGCGATGGCTTCGCCGTGACCGCTGACATAGGCGGAAAAGATGATGCCGGTGTGGTAATCGTAGCCACGGCGCTCGCACAGGTCGAAGTACAGTGCCTGGTCGGGAAAGGCGCTTTGCAGTTGCGTGGCGATCGCTTCCAGTTGCGAGATCACCGCTTCGAGCGACTGGCGCAGTGATTCTGGCAGCGGCGCAAAGGCCTGGCGCGCCTGGGCCAGCACGGACACGTCGCCGTGCAGCGTGGGCAGCAGCCGGAAGAGCGTGGCCAGCTCGGGCGACAGTTCGCTCGCGGCCAGTTGTTGATCGAGATCGGTGGTGGCCTTGTTCTGCAGCGCGGCGAACAGGCGTTCTTCCTCTTCGTCGGGCAGCCAGGCGGCTTCCAGCAGCAATTGGCAGATCTGGTTATGGCCAAGCGCAAGCAGTGGTTGCTGGATGCCGGCGAGGCGCAGCGTGCGCAGCAACAGGCCAATGACCTCGATGTCGCTTTCGATGCCGCCGTGGCCGTACAGCTCGGCGCCGATCAGCTGCGGGCAGCGTGAACCCAGCGGGCCCTGCGGGCGGGTGCGCAGCACGTTGTCGGTGTAGCAGAGCCGGGTAATGGCGTCGTGCTGCAGCACGTGGGCGTCGATGCGGGCGGCCTGCGCGGAAATGTCGGCGCGCACGCCCATGCTTTTGCCGCTGAGCTGGTCCACCAGCTTGAAGGTGCTCAGCTGCAGCTTCACGCTGGGCACGATCATCAGCGAATCGAGAAATTCGATCAGCGGCGTCTTGATCAGTTCAAAGCCCCAGCCGCGATACAGATCGAGTATCTCGCGGCGCAGCTGTTCCATCTGGTTGGCCTGCGGCGGCAACAATTCGTCCACGCCATCGGGAAGCAACCAACGATTTGCCTTGGTCGTCATGGGAAAGGAAACCGGTATCTCAGCGGGGATCGCTGTTTTTCAGGTATTTGAAGAAGTCGCTGTCGGGGCTGATCAGCATCAGGTCGCTTGCGGAACTGAAGCTCTGCACGTAAGCGTTGAGACTACGGGTGAATTCATAGAATTCCGGATCCTTGTTGAAGGCCGAGGCGTAGATGGAGGAGGCTTCGGCGTCGCCTTCGCCACGCAGCTGCTCGGCTTCGCGATAGGCTTCGGCTTCGATGATGGTTTTCTGCCGGTCGGCGTCGGCGCGGATGCCTTCCGCGCGCTCCCGTCCCCGGGAACGCAGATCCTGGGCTTCTTCCTGGCGTTCGGTGTTCATGCGCGCGAACACCGAATCGCTGACGTTGTCGGGCAGGTCGATTTTCTTCACGCGCACGTCCACCACTTCGATGCCGAGTTCCTGGTTGGCCACCAGGTTCAGGCTCTGGGTGATGCGCGTCATCAACAGGTCGCGTTCACCGGACACCACTTCATGCACGGTGCGCACGCCGAACTCGTTGCGCAGCCCGGTATTGATGCGCTGGCGCAGCAGGTTGTTGGCGGTGTTCTCGTCACCCGACGTGGCGGTGTAGTAGCGCGCGGTGTTGGCGACACGCCATTTGGCGAAGGAATCCACTTCCAGGTAGTTCTTCTCGGCGGTGAGATAGCTTTCGGAATCGGTGTCGAGCGTCTGGATGCGGCCGTCGAAACGGCGCACGGTGTGCACGCCGGGAATCTTGAAGTGCAGGCCTGGTGCCACGTCGACGTTGGTGACTTCGCCGAAGGTCAGCAGCACTGCTTTGTCGATCTCGCGCACCACGTACATGCAATTGGACGCGACGAGTACCAACGCGGCCAGCAGAAACAGAGGGAACATGCCTGAGCTTTTCATCAGCGGGTCGCTCCACGGGTAGGGGCCTGGCGAGTCGGCAATGTGCTGTTGTTGCGCAAATCCAGCTCAGGCGGCACGGAAGGCACCGGCTGGATCGAGGTGGTGGGCGTGCGGCCCTGGCGCTGCAGTATCTGGTCGAGCGGCAGGTACATCATGTTGTTGCCGCCCTGGATGTCGACCATCACCTTGGAGGTATTGGTCATGATGCTTTCCACCGCGTCGATGTAAAGGCGTTCACGGGTCACCTGGGGCGCTTTCTGGTATTCCACCAGCAACTGTTCGAAGCGCTGCGCTTCGCCCTGCGCCTGCGCCACCACCTGCTCACGGTAGGCGTTGGCATCCTCGCGCTGGCGCAAGGCGTTGCCGCGGGCCAGGGGGATCACCTGGTTGGCATACGCGCGCGCTTCGTTCTGAAAGGATTGGTTGTCTTCGCGCGCCTTGATCACGTCGTCGAACGCGGCGCGCACCTGCTGCGGCGGCAGCGACTGGGCGATGTTCACCTGGCTGACGCTGATGCCGGTGCCGTAGACGTCGAGGTAGCGCTGCAGGCGCTCGTGGGCTTCCTGCGCCAGCGCCTCACGGCCGTTGGTGATCACGGTATCCATCTCGGAGCCGCCCACCACGTGACGGATCGCGGATTCGGCGGCTTCCATCAGGCTGATTTCGGGATCCTCGACTTCCAGATAGTACTTGCGGGCGTCGGTGACCTGATACTGCACCGTCATGGTGATGTCGACGATGTTGTCGTCTTCGGTGAGCATGGTGCCGCTGAAGCTTTGGTCGTAGATGCGGGTGACGTTGATCTTGGTCACTTCGTCGATCAGCGGCGGATTCCAGCGCAAACCCGGCATGACCACGCCGTCGAGCGCGCGGCCGAGGCGCAGCACCACGCCGCGTTCCTGTTCGTTCACCGTATAGAGGCCGGCACCGAACCAGATCAGGCCGGCGAGAACGAGCAGGGCAGCCAGCATGCCGCTGGTGAAGCCGCCGCCACTGCCGCCGGAGGATCCGCCGGATTTACCACCGCCGAACAGCCCGGAAAGCTTGCGCATCAGGTCGCCAAGCAGGGCATCGAGATCAGGTGGCCCCTGCTGATCCTTGCGGTTGCCGGAACGCGAGCCCCACGGATCGTTCTTGCGATCGTCGTTTTCCGGTTCGTTCCAAGCCATGATGACTCCGATGCAGCTGTTAAGTGGTTGATTGTCTTGGTAGCGATCCCAAAAGTCCGTTTTTTGTGGCGTGCCATCCTTGGCCGCCACCCTTCGGGACGTCGCTTGAGGCGACGTGAAAAATCGCGCCAGGCGATTTTTTCGGGGCTTGCTTGCGGCGGGAGGTGATTCTAGCGGATTTGGCGGGTCAATTACACCGCCCGTCCCACCGGTCGCGCCGCCGCCTGCTCTTCGCCCTGTCCCGGAATCAGGCCCTCCGCCGGCTCGGGCAACCGCGGCAGCCAGGGCAGTGGATCCTGTCCCGCTTCCTGCATCAGCCGGATGAAATCGGCGCGTGGCAGGCGCAACTGCAGCCAGGGGGTAGCCGCCTCATCCTGGGTTTCCGCCTGCACGGCGCCCACGGCATAGAAGCGTGAACGCAGCTTGCCCTGGTCCGGGCGCAGCGGCAGTGCCAGGCTGACGAAATCCTCGCCCAGCAGTTCGGCGATGGCGGTCAACAGACCCTCGATGCCGGCGCCGCTATGCGCCGACACCCACACCCGCACCGGCTTGCCCTGCGCATTGCGTTCCACCAGGGGAACCGCCTCCGGCAGCAGGTCGATCTTGTTGTAGACCAGCAAGGTGGGAATATCTTCGGCACCGATCTCGGTCAGCACCTTCTGCACTTCCTCGATCAGGAGGGCACGTTCGTCGTTGTGGCAGTCCACCACGTGCAGCAGCAGGCTGGCGGCCACGGTTTCCTCCAGCGTGGCGCGGAAGGCATCCACCAGTTGATGGGGCAGGTCGCGGATGAACCCCACGGTATCCGCCAGGATCACCTGGCCGTAGGTGGGCACCTGGATCTTGCGCAGCGTGGAATCGAGCGTGGCGAAGAGCTGATCGGCCACGTAGGTGCCTTCGCCGCTGAGGCGGTTGAACAGGGAGGACTTGCCGGCGTTGGTGTAGCCCACCAGCGACACGGTGGGGATTTCGGCGCGCTTGCGGGCGCGCCGGCTCTGGTCGCGCTGGCTGCGCACTTTTCCCAGGCTTTTGTGGATGGCCTTGATGCGTGCGCCGATCAGGCGCTGGTCCAGTTCGAGCTGGGTTTCGCCCGCGCCGCGCATGCCGATGCCGCCCTTCTGGCGGTCGAGATGGGTCCAGCCGCGTACCAGACGGGTGGAGGCGTGCTTGAGCTGTGCCAGTTCCACCTGCAGTTTGCCTTCATGGCTGCGGGCGCGCAGCGCGAAGATGTCCAGGATCAGGCCGGTACGGTCCAGCACCCGGCATTTGAGTTCCTTTTCCAGGTTGCGTTCCTGGCTGGGACTGAGGGTATGGTTGAACAGCACCAGCTTGGCTTCATGCGCCGCGATGGCGGCGGCCAGCTCTTCCAGCTTGCCGCTGCCGATCAATGTGCGTGGTGTGGTAAGACGGCGCGAGGCGGTGATGAGCGCGGCGGGAATGGCGCCGGCCGAAATGGCCAGTTCCTCGAATTCCCTGGCGTCCGCTTCGTCCTGCGCCGATTCGTAGCCCACCTGTACCAGGATGGCGATTTCACCGCTGTCGGGACGTTCGAAAAACAAGGCTACCTCAAAACTGCGGTTGCGGGAGTGGCTGGAAGGGATGGTGCGGCACAGCGGCACTGTCGTGCCGGGATGGGGTTGCGGAAGAGGCGCGGCTGCACATGGCGGGACGGGACCACGGTCGCGCGTGGTCCCTGCGCAGTCAAAAGGAAAACGGGGGCATCAGAAACTGTTGCCCGCGCCATCCTCATCCGTAGCACCCTCGCCACTGCCCAGCATCGGCACCCGCACCTGGCGGGAAGGCACCACGGTGGAAATGGCGTGCTTGTACACCATCTGATTCACTGTGTTTTTCAGCACAATGACAAATTGGTCGAAGGATTCTATCTGTCCCTGCAGCTTGATGCCGCTCACCAGATAAATGGCAACGGGAACCTTCTCCTTACGAAGCACATTAAGAAAAGGGTCTTGTAGTGAATGCCCTTTTGACATGGCAACTCTCCTGATCTGTAGTGGAAAACGTGAAAACTCGTGCAGTTGCTGCTAAATCCCGCCATGAGCCTGGCCGCGCGGGTTTCTTCGCTGCTTCGTACTTGATTGCTGCTCTTGATCGGTACTTTTGATCGGTACTTTTGATCGCTACTTCTATTGCATATGTTGCATACGACGGTTTGTACCACGAAAAGTTCGCAATTATAGGCGCCCCAGCCATCCAGCTACCAGTAATTGGCGATTGCGCTCAAACTTTTCAAGTGATTCTTCACAATATTTCCATCTTCAACTTCCAATTCGCAGATCACCTCCGAGAGAGCCGGCCAACCGCGCATCCAGGACAACTGCCGTTTGGCCAGCTGGCGCGTGGCGGCGACAGCCCTGTCCACCATGGTCTCGTGGTCATATTCCCCGGCCAGATGTTCCCATACCTGCCGGTAGCCCACGCTGCGCAGGGCGGGAAGATCCGGGTGCAGATCCGCCCGCGCCCGCAGCGCTTTCACTTCATCCACCAGACCGGCCGTCAGCATGGCGTGAAAGCGTTCCGCGATCAGCGCATGCAGCCGGCCGCGCTCGCGCGGCCAGAGGCCCACGAAGATCAATTGGCAGGGCAGGTCATCGCCGCCAGCCGCTTCCCGCTCGGCATGCAGCGCCGACAGCGGTCTGCCGGTGGTTTCATACACTTCGAGCGCGCGCTGCAGCCGCTGAGGATCGGTGGGATGGATGCGCGCCGCGGCCTGTGGATCCACCCGGGCCAGGCGCGCATGTACCGCCGCCCAGCCTTCGGCCTGGGCCAGGGCTTCGATGTTGCGGCGCACCGCGGGGTCAGCGCCGGGCATGGGCGCCAGGCCATCGCGCAGCGCCTTGAAGTAGAGCATGGTGCCGCCCACCAACAGCGGAATGCGCCCGGCGGCCACGATGGCGTGGATTTCGCGCAGCGCATCCTCGCGGAAGCTGGCGGCGCTGTAGGGATCGGCGGGATCGCGGATGTCGACCAGGCGATGAGGCGCCTTCGCCAGCATGGCGGCATCCGGCTTGCCCGAGCCGATGTCGAGGCCACGGTACACCAGCGCGGAATCGACGCTGATCAGTTCGAATGGCCCCTCCTGCGCCAACTCCACGGCAATGCGGGTCTTGCCGCAGGCGGTGGGTCCCATCAGGCACAGGGCGGGGGGCAGCGAATGGGCGTTCATGGCAGGGAAAGGCGGCAAGGGTGGGCACTATAACATGGCCGGCGCCCCGCCTCGTGTGCGTTACAATGCACGCCTCCTTCCAGCAGCGGAACCTCCATGTCCCACGCACCCATCGGGGTATTCGATTCCGGCGTCGGCGGACTCGCCGTCCTGTCGGGCCTGCGCGAACTGTTGCCGCACGAGCACCTGCTGTATCTGGCCGACACCCGGCACGCACCCTACGGTCCCAAGGGCGAGGAATTCATCCGCCGCCGCTGCTTCGCCCTCATGGATTTTCTGCTGGCGCAGGGCGTCAAGGCGGTGGTGGTGGCCTGCAATACCGCCACCGCGGCCGCCATCACGGCACTGCGCGAGCGCTATTCCGTGCCGTTGATCGGCGTCGAACCCGCGGTGAAGCCCGCGGCCCAGCTGAGCCAGCGCGGCGTGGTGGGTGTGCTGGCCACCAGTGGCACCATTGCCAGCGACAAGTTCTTCCGCCTGCAGGATCGCTTCGTGTCCCAGGTGCAGATTGTCACGCGTGCCTGCCCGGGGCTGGTGGAACTGATCGAGGCGGACGTGCTCGACAAACATGCCATCGAACAGGCCCTTCGGGGCTTTACCGCGCCGATGGTGGAGCGGCAGGCGGACGTACTGGTGCTGGGCTGCACGCACTATTCCCTGATCCGCGAGCTGATCCAGCAGGTGGTGGGGCCGGGCGTGCGCATCGTCGATGCGGGGCTGGCGGTGGCGCGCGAGACGCGGCGGCGGCTGGAGCAGGAGGATTTGCTGGCATCGGCCGATCAGGTGGGCAGCGTGCGTTTCTTCACCAGTGGCGAACTTGCCCATCAGCGTTTGCTGCTGGCGCGTTACTGGGGCGGAGAGCCGGTGGTGGAGGCTTTGCCGGCGGCTTAATTAGTGCTTCGGGTTGGCCCCAAGGGGGGTGATATCCCGTTTGCCCCTGAGGTTTCGCTACGTTTTTCATCCCATATCCCAGATCCTGGTGAAGGCGTCTGGTCGGGGCCGTGCTGTCAGGACGGCCACGCACCGACTGCCTGCCACTTCCCGCCGTCGGACGACAGCTGGGGTAGGACCAGGCTCTCGATATAACTTACCGTCCCCGCAGGAACAGCTTATCCAGTTCAGGAACGCTCAGTTGCACCCAGGTGGGACGGCCGTGGTTGCATTGGCCGCTGCGTTCGGTGTGTTCCATGTCGCGCAACAAGGCGTTCATTTCGGGCAGGGTCAGCTGGCGATTGGCGCGCACCGAGCCGTGGCAGGCCATGGTGGAAAGCAGTTCGTCGCGGGCGGCGGCGATGCGGTCGCTGGTGCCGTGCTCGAGCAGGTCGGAGAGCACGTCGCGCAGCAGTTGCTCCGCATTGGCCTTGTTGAGGATCACGGGAATCTGCCGGATGCTGAGCGTTTCCGGCCCCAGCCGGTCCACTTCCAAGCCCACGTCGCTCAGCGTGGCGCGGTGTTCTTCCGCGCAGTCGGCTTCGCGTTCGCTGACCGCCACGGCGACAGGTACCAGCAAAGGCTGGGCGCG